>ERZ773083.1545-NODE-1545-length-15483-cov-14.985351_pt1 | contig 15483 bp, 11 predicted proteins | sample MGYA00511465_ERZ773083 | MGnify/ENA primary metagenome ERZ773083 (study PRJEB29015, sample SAMEA2738001) | human oral metagenome | biome: human oral; feature: human-associated habitat; material: dental | place: China | collected 2060 ... | reverse complement strand
GGCGTGATCGCGTCAAGCGGCCCAAGCTCCACCTGCGATCCATCTGCCTTTTTCAGCTGCGGGTAGATCAACCCATTTTTCGCAAACATCAGCCGCCACTTGCGTGCATGACTGCCGGACGCATCCTTCCCCGTCTCATTGTGAATAATCCCGCGCTCGTTCAGGAGATTCATAAAGCCGATCTCATTGTCCCGCCCGCGAAAATTCCCCACGAAGGGAGACTCCGCATAGATGCGAAAGCCCTCCTGAATGCGGTTCGGACTGCGCAGCCCCGTGTTGCCGACCAGCCAGATGTCAATGTCCCGCTCCATCCATGCCCTTCCTTAATACCCTACGAAGAGATATTCCTGCACTGCATTCCGATGCGTTTTCGCCGCCGTCTGATTGCCAAACGCATACTTGTAGTCTACAGGGATCACCTCGACATGCGCCTTGTACTTTGCCATCAGCGCGAGCATCTCATCCTGCGTCGGCAAGCTGTTCGAGGAGTAGGAAACAACGAGTACGCTCCGCGCGAATTTCTGAAACAGACGGTCAAACGCCTCTGCCGCCCCGAGCCGTGTCGAAAAGGGCGTCGGATAGGATTTGAACTTCTTCGTCAGCGTATGCTCCTGAATCTCCACACCCTGCCAATCGCGCGCCAGACCCTCGACGAAATGATAGCGCCGCACATATTCATTGTCCGAGAGCGGCGAGTAGTAGGGCGGATCCATGTAGACAAGATCCGCCTGTGTGCGCAGCGTCATTGCATCGCCTAAGCGTGAGCGATGCGTCTCGCCGTTGTCAAAGACCGCCGCATTCACCGCCTCCACCGCCGTGAGGAAATGTTCCTCCAGCGACTTTTGCAGATCCTTCCTGCCATCGTCATAGCGATGTCCCGTATATGTAAATATACCGCGCGGACGTTTCTTGATGCAGGCACGGATCAGCGCGGTCATCGCAATCGCACGCTCATAGGGGCTCCGAAGCGCGGTAACATTCGTCCGCAGCGTATCAATCAGATCATTCTCCGCGTCCGTATAGTAGATTCCCTGAAATGTCCGCGCCACAAAGTGATCCGATTCCATCTGCGGGACGAGCAGTCGTTCCGCCATACTGCGCGGCAGAGTCGTCGTACTATTTTCCACCATCGCCTTGGAAAACGTCGCTGCCATTGCCATATAGTCATTGCTGAGGACAGACTTGCCCTGTGCCTTGAACATATAGCTGACAATGCCCGAGCCGGAAAACAGGTCGATGATTTTTTTCGCGTCGAACTGCGCGGCAATCGACCAGACCTCCTGAAGGAGCTTCTGCTTTGACCCCATGAAGCGCGTCGGCGGATAGTGCGCGATCTGCACCGAAAGCGGCTCCTCGATGAGGCGGATGCGCGGAGACGGCGCAGGGGCGGCCGTCACGATCACATCCTCCCCCGTGCGGCTCTTGCCGTTGCAGGAGATATGGCGCTTCGTCGGGACAATGTCGATGTGATACTGCGCATAGAGCTCATGCACGAGCGGATGGTTCGAGTTCGTCAGGATCACGTGCGCGCCACGTGCGTGGAGGCGCGCGACGATCTCCGCCAGCCGCACATGATCCTCCTCGTAGAACTGCTCCTTCGTATAGCGCTTGAAATCCGCATACGCCGAGATCGGCAGATACGGCGGATCCAGAAAGATCAGATCCCCCGCCGCCGCATGATGTTCCAAGACATCCAGATAATCGCCGCAGATGATCTCTGCACGCGAAAGGACATGCGACGCCGCAAGAATCGCCGCACGATCACAGATTTTTGGATTTTTATACCGCCCAAAAGGGACATTGAACTGCCCTTTCTTATTGACACGGTAAAGCCCGTTAAAACAAGTCTTGTTGAGGAAGATCATTCTTGCAGCCGCCTCTGCTGGAGGCAGCTGCTCCCAATCAAGTGCACGCACCTCATAAAAACGCTCGCCAGTATTCTCATACTGCTCCAGATATGCGATGACCTGCTCTGCATTCGATGCGACTTCACGGTACATATTGATGAGCTCGGGATTGCTGTCCGCAAGAACAGCGTGCTCCGCCTCCAACGCGAAAAACAATGCCCCGCCGCCAAAAAACGGCTCAATGTATTTCCCATAGTACGACGGTACCTTCGCGCACAACTCGCCGAGCAGCTGCGTCTTCCCGCCTGCCCACTTTAGGATGGGCTTCGCCTTGTATTCTTCTGTCATGTCCATATTTATTGTTGCTGTCATATAATCGTAGCCCGCTCTCCTTGTGGCATTATAACATATTCGGAGGGCTTACGGAATGATTTGCATCCAGCATAAACTCTATACCATCTCATGTGGGCGAATCATAGGCTTGAGATGACAGCCGGTCTTGCTATTCCTCCACTATGCTCTCCCTGTTCACAATACAAATCCTACCTCAGAAAACTATGTAACCAGTCGATTCACGCGCCTTATCATACACTAGTTTCGAATATCAATTCTTTATCTAGCAATATACCCATCTGTCTAAAGTATTATCGTCTACGGTATTCCTTTCTTCTTTATAAAATAAAGGTAATTTCTCATGATACTCTCTTAACGCATCATTCTGATTTCGTGTGTAAAAAATTGTTTCATCATATTCCCAATGTTTTCCGCTTTTTCTTTTCTTTTTTACAATTTCTCGTTTAGGTATGGGGTTTCCATCAGACATATACCCACCGTCTTTTCGTTCACGATCGATAATAATTCTAGTAAAATATTGATGTACACTAAATAGATAATTCTTTCGAACAATATTCTTAGGTACAAGAAGTAATTCTTTCCCCTCAATGAAATAAGCCGGTCTTTCTACTTCTAGCCACATCTTATTTCTGCCATCCCATGTCCAGAACTTCAACAATTCTTTACTTGCAATGCCGTATTTAGCCATTTGGTAAGACGTAAATTGATTTAACTCGTCATGTAGAATATTGGTCAACATATCCGAGAGCCCGTCTTCTGCAAAGTTTGGAATAAGTATGGATAAATCTTCGGCTTTTTCTATCGTTGAAATTTTGAAAATATACTCTTCTAACGGAGCAAAAATCTCAAGGAGGCCTTGTGCCGTATTTCCTTTTCCGTTATCTCCACGCCCATAACCAAAACGTGTTCCATTTTGTTCACCAGCATGTGATAACAACTCTTTTTTCCGTATATTATCTGCCTGACGATATGCCTCATAAAAAGCATCAAAAAAAGATTGTATCAGTACATTCGCCTTTTTACTCCACTCATCGCTGTTGCTTTGAAACTCTAAAATGTTGATAAACTGACTTTTGGGAAGTGAGTCCCGCAGGATCAACGTGATCTCATGCTCCGAGTTATACAGAATATCTCGGGTTCCGAGCGGCATTCCAAACCCCATGAATTTTATTTTGTCTTCCATGTTCATGCATTGTCCTGCGGGATAACCTGCATTATGAACCATGAGAGCCTTAATGAGCAGTGGGTCGAAATCCTCCGCCAGAAGGTGCTTCAGCTCTGCCGCAATGCGTGCGATCCACGGCGTGGAAAAGCTCGTCCCAGGTGCGCGTGCAACTGTCCCGGAACGGTCAAGAACCCTCACCCCCGTCGTTGTAACAGTGCCATCCGGCCCCTTTCCCGCGTTGCCCCCGTAAGCGACAAGATCCGGCTTGATAACGTAGGCAGGCCCGGGCCGCATCTTGTAAACGGGGACGGTGTATCAATCTCAGCGAGATCATACTGCCCTTTCTCCCCCGCAATAGAGCCGACAACAAGCGCCCTGACGGAATCCGCCATCTTTGTGATGCGCTCATGTTCATCCCCGTGCAGAAAAGCGTTGCTGTTACCGGCAGACTTGATAATGAGCACATTGTTCTCATCGGCAATATTGTCCAGTGCTATTCCGTATTGCGAAAACGACTTCTTGGCACATTCCTCAACCGTACCAACGGACATCGTCCAGATCTTGATGTCTCTGTGTCGCTCAATGGCATCTCTGACATTATCAATAATATCCTCCGGATAAACCGTTTCTTTCCGAAGATCGGGGACAATGACCGCATCCATCATCATGACACCTGTGACTGCAGCATTGTCTGTACCATTGAGTTCATCACTGTATTCCAAGACGGATGCCACCATGGAACCGTGCCCTCTGTCCTGATACCGGTCTTCATAATATTCCTCACCGGCCCTAAAAATCCATGGTGACAGGTATTTGTTCTTTTCGATTCCGCTGTCAAGAACACCGACAACGGGGTATATTTCACCTTCTACGGGCTTTTTTCCCGTTGGTACGAGAGTATCATCAAAGGAATCCATATCTATGCGGATCGGAATCGCCTCTTCAATTGAAAAGATACCCTCAAAGCCAAGCACGGTCTCCAAATCGGTAACGCTGTCTAGCGATACGCGATACAGATTCATATCCGTAGTGTATCGGGTCTCCCGTTCAATTTTTATCCCATGCGCATGACATTTAGCCTTAAACATGTTTTGTGCTAAGCTGTTTGTATTCGGATCCCGATAGTCAATCAGACGGATACGATACAGACGATTGTCCGGGTTATAGTCAATACGTTGTGCTTCAAACGGCTCGATTCCCGCAATCGTCGAAATCAGTTTGGCAAAATTTTTTGTATCCTCCAGCGTGTGTTTCATACGCAATATGAGCTTGTCTGTGGTCACTACGGATAGGAGCCGCCGCGTTTCTTTGGGTTCCGACGGTTCTTTTTCTCCCTCTACTGTACGAAGTACATCTGAGGATTCATCGAGCTGCACAGTAGATGCAATACCGATGACATTGGGATTTCGATCGCTGTCGAGGAGGTCGACTACCTGTCCGCGATGCGCCTTTGCAATCGCATCTTCTACAATCGTAGTCGCAACGACCATGGGGAGTTTACGTTTTTCCTGTTTGCGTGTTGTAAAACTCGCAGCGACCTGTGACATATTTGATACAAGCTGCTGCGATCGATGCGCAAGTGCTTCACCTTGCAACACCCATGCAGGCATTGTTCCACTTCCGCCACCTTCCGTGCGCTGTTCGTCTCTTTTTCTTTTTTCAAAGAACTTGATTGGAAGCAGTTTCTCCATAGTTACGCACTCCCTTCCCCAGGTAGTTTCTGACCTGTCGTTCCGAAATCCCAAAGTAGGCACCGATCAGTTTCTGGGTCACACCATGATCGCTTAGATACTGTATCATGTCCACCTGACTGTAGTTCCCATGATATTTGAACAGGAATACCTCCATAACATAATCTAGGATTCCGATCTCCACTTTTTTTTGAAGCACAGCCTTTTTTAGCATATTTTGGACGATGTCCTTGATATCGGAATATGAGAGCCCTTCCATCGTTCCCAGTATGTGTTTCCATTGTGTCTCGGTAATACCTGAATCATCCGCAATCTTGGGGAACTGAGTAATAAATCTGCGAATCTCATCGCGCTCCGGCGCAGGAAGTTCAATGACGGTCTGAAATCGGCGCCAAACCGCCTTATCAAGCATCTCGGCATGATTGGTCGCTGCGACGAGTATGCCCTCCTGGGAAAAATCGTCAATATTCTGGAGGAGGCTATTCACCACCCGTTTGAGCTCACCAAGCTCATGTGCGTCATCTCTTGCCTTTGCAATCGCATCAAATTCATCAAGGAACAGAATGCACGTCTGTTTTTTTGCATACGCAAAGATGCGATGAATATTCTTCGCCGTATTCCCGAGCAGTGATGATATGAGCGTATCAAACCGTGCCGTGACGAGAGGGAGCTTCAGCTGTGAAGCAAGATATTTCGCTGCACTTGTCTTTCCGCAGCCCGGTGGACCGTAGAGAAGCAGCGTTGTTCGGAGATTCAGCCCCATCGACATCATCTTATTCTTGTTCTGAATCGTATCTCTAAAATCATTCAATACTGTCTGAACTGATTTGCTAAGGATAATATGGTCAACGAAGGGTGCATAGTCGATCTCCGCAATGTCAAGACGGCTTTCCTGATCTACCGGCAGCGTCGTCAAGGTATCCATAACTGCCTGACTGCCACCCACGCGGTTGAGTGCCGACAGAATACGCGCGCTTCCCCTCTTTTCTCCGTCATCCTCCATCTTCTTCGCAAGGAGACGGGAATAGCTGGCAACTTTGAGAGGATCCTTTTTCATGCCGGATTCTATGATTTTTATAATCTCTGTATAGTACATAGATTCCTCCTTCTATACGATCCTATCTTAGCATATTGATTTCCTGTTTTCAAGTTTTTCGTCATTTATTTTATAAAAACGTCGATTTATTTATATAAAACGTCTTTTTAACGCCTGTCTTATGCCGATTAGTTCGATGATTCAACGATATATCACACTACTTGTCATTCGAAAATACGATCTCATGATACAGGAATGCACCTCCTTTATATAGAATTGTAGTTCCTCAGATTGGCATGGATTTTTCGTCCGATTGAGGTGAGAATCCGACGCATAGTAGGATTGTGTAGAGGCTTTGTCTAGGGTGCAGGCAAAAAAGATGCGCCAAGATGGCGCAGATAAATTTATTCCTGCTTCCCTAAGCTCTCTTTTTCACAAAACGTATGACCGATATTCTATCAGAACGCAAAAACGCCCGCCCCTGCTCCCCTGTGCAACAAGAGAGCAGAAACGGGCTCTTTTCATTGTGTTCTGTTACTCCGTCAGTGTCTTTGCATAGAACTCCTCACGCGCCTCGGGGCTCATGGTCATGTAGTCCTTGGCGAGGGCACTGACCCACGAACCGTAGGCGGGGTTCGGGAAGACGATGTACTGCGTGCCGAACTCCTCACGCGCCGCATCGATGGCGGCATTGCGTGCGGCGCGGTTCATGCCCTTCGTTCCGAGGGGGAGATCACCCGCATTGTCGCCCATGTAGACGACAACATCATAATCCTTAGCAATCTGGTCAAAGCGCGGCTGCTTATCGCTCATCTTGCGATCCTCCATGAGGAGGACGTGCTCTGTGTCCACGGAGGGGAAACCGAGTGCCTTGAGGTTCTCGATGGTCGGCTCGTAGTTGACTTCGCTCCAGCGGTTGCTGACGTAGAAGATGGCAACGCCGCGCCGTGCGACTTCGTTCAGGAACTCCACCGCGCCCGGCAGTGCCTCGGAGCGTCCCTCGTGCACGGTCCCACGCCACCAGAGCGCGTCAAATCGTCCATTGCCGTCCGCGACACTCGCTGCCATGGCACGTGTGTTGTCCGTGACGGTCTCGTCGCAGTCAAGGACGATGGCGAGCGGCTTGCCGCTGCGGGCCGTGGGGTCTGCCTGTGCACGGTCGATTGCCATGAGTGCCGCATTGTACCCCTGATAGCAGAGCGCGCGGTACTCCGCCGAGGTCCGCATCCAGAGGAGCGCCATGTACTCGGCATCGGCGAGCTGCTGTGCGCTGATCTCCTCCTCGGTCAGCGGCAGGGGCATCGGCGCGTCCTGCGCGTTCTCCACGTACGCCGCGCCGCTCGCCGCCGTCACGGTCGATGCGGCACAGCCCCATGCACTCCCGCCGAGCAGGAACGCCGCACTGCCGAGGACAATCGTCTTTTTCCACGGATTCTTCCACTGGATGTTCCATGTGTTCATTGTGAAATACTCCTTTTCTTTAAGGAAACTCTGATAAATTCAACCGCGCCATCTTGACGAACTTCATTTTATCAGCGATTCCTTGTATCAAAATTTTCACCCTATTATAACATAAATTCTAAAATAAAAAAGAAGGGACGATTGCACGCAGCTAAAAACTTCGTGCAACAGTCTCTTCTTCGTGCCCCTTCCACCGCTCGCGCGGTCCCCCTTCCCCGTCATAACGGGGAAGGCATCAGCTTCTCCCGTCAGAGCGGGGGAGCGGTCAACCTGTTACCCACTCAGCGTACCTCGACCTGACACATCCGCATCGCGGCGAGGGCGTTCGCGTGGCTCTCCGGTGTCACGCCCGCGCAGCAGGCGGCATCGACACAGATGTGTTTCTCGGGGTAGAACGCCTTTGCGAGGAGGGCGTTGGAGATGACGCAGATGTCGGTGCAGAGCCCGACGAACTCGATTTCGTCATAGTCCGCGAGGGCGGCGGGGAGGGCTGTCGCGCCGAATGTCGGCTTTTCGATAACGGCGACAGCAGTGCGCACAAAGGGCTGCAACACGTCCGCGATCTCCCAGCCCGCCGTGCCGCGGATGCAGTGCTCTACGGGGAGTTTTTGCCCCTCTTGCGTCTGAAGATAATCCGCGCCATGCGTATCCATAGTGAAGATGAGCGCCGTGCCCGCCGCCTGTTCTTTTTCGAGCTTTGCTGCCAGACGCGGCAGCATCTCCTGTGCCTCGGGCGTCCCGAGTGCGCCGTCTACGAAGTCGTTCTGCATATCGACAACGACGATTGCCTTTTTCATGATGTGTCCTCCTCTATCTCCGCTGCATTCGCTTCATTATATCATATTCCCCCGCACGCGTGGATTCATTTCCGAATATACAGGAATATTTCGTCTTTATATCGAACTTATAAACAGATCGTTTAGGAATCGCTGATAAAATGAAGTCCGTCAGATTGGCGTAGATTTTTCTGTCCGATTGAGGAGGCAAACCGGACGCATAGCCAAAGCTATGTGGAGGATTTGCCGACAAAAAGCGGGCAAAAAAGATACGCTAAGATGGCGCGACTGAATTTATCGGTGCTTCCTTTAGTCAAGCACTACAGAAAGGAGATCATCATGCTCTGCCGCAAAATTTTCTGCGCCCTCGCAGGCGCCTTCCTGCTCATCCTGCCGTTCGCCTCCGCAGCAAACGCCATGCTGCCAACGGAGCAGGCCGAACAGCTGCTGGTGTCGCGCGGGCTCCCCTTCGTCGTGCACGAGACGTGTGCCGATCCATCGGGGGCAGCGCTCTCCCTCACGCAAAACACGGACAGCGGGGAGAATTGGCTCATCTGCACCGTTGGCGACGCGGTCTTTGGCGCGCCGCTGACCGTAGACCTCTACGATACGGGGATGCACGGGGACGAATACGGAAACCATCCCCCCGCCATCTTCGCGGGCTGTTTCTTCCAAGACACGCGCGGCACCGAGGATGATACGCTTGGTGTATGGGAGGGCGCAGATCACCATCTGCCGGTCTACTATTCCTATGACGTGGTCGATGGTCAGATCATGGCGGACAACTACATCTCCTCGGCGCGGGGTACGATCGACGCGGACCACTACGACGCCCGCATCGTGTCGGAGGAGCACACGGCCGCCATTCATACCTTCTTCGAGCTGCTGCCCGGCCTGCGCGCAGAGGTCGCATATAGCCATATTGCGATCGACGAGATGTTCTGATCCCCGCAAAAAGACTGCACGAGCAAACGACAGACGCATGCAGCCGAAACAGGGCGATTCCCAAACAGAAACACTATATGGAGTGCATCAACAAGACGGATACATCTCCAAAATCAAAGGCGCTGCGGCGCCTTTTTTCACGTCGATGATCCCCTTGTCGGTCAGCTTGAAATACGGGCTGACGGGCAGGGAGAGGGTACTCAGCGACATGATGACGTTGTCGTGGCGGTAGCCGCAGTCCGCGAGAACGGTGCGGACGCGTCCGATCTGCTCGCCGAGGACGGGGAGGGGACGGTCGGAGAGGATGCCCGCGATCGGGAGCGGGGCAAATGCCTGCACGCGACCGTCCGCTGCCGCAGCAAAGCCGCCCTGTGCCTCGATGACGGCATTCGCCGCCGCCTGCATATCCGCCGCTGTCTGCCCGAGGACGAGCAAATTGTGACTGTCGTGTGCGTACGTGGTCGCCGCCGCGCCGCGCGTGAGCGCCGTCCCGCCGATGAGTGCCATACCGCAGCCGCCGTTTTTCCCGTGGCGCTCAAAGACGCAGGCGAGGTTGTAGGGGCTGCTCTCCCAGTCGATCACGCCGCCGTGCACGGGCAGCTCCGCCTGCCCCTCCGCGACAAAGGTCGTATGCTCCTGCACCTCGAGGATGCGGCAGAGCACCGTCCCCTCCGCGATCGGCGCACGCAGGACAAAGTCCTCCGGCGAGCGCGGTCCGAGATGTACGCTGCGGTAGAAATGCGCGGGGAACGATGTGTCGCGCTCCGGTTCCTCCCATACGCTGCCGCGCGCAAAGACCTGCCGCCCCGCGCGCCAGACGCTTTCGATCGCAAACGCGCGCAGATCCGAGAGCACGACGAAGTCGGCGATGCGGCCGGGAGCAATCGCTCCTTTGTCCCGCAGCCCCATATGTTGCGCAGGTGCATAGGTCGCGGCATAGATCGCCTCCTCGGGCGAAAGTCCCAGCTCCATGCTGCGCCGGACGAGGTGGTTGAGCTGACCGTACTGCATGAACGCGTCCGGCATCGTATCATCCGTGACGAGGGCGAAGCGCCCCGACAGATTGTGCTCCATGAGGTAGTCGAGGAACTCCTTCTTCAGCGTCTTTTCCTGCAGCTGGATGAACATGCCGTTCGCCGCGCGCTGCGCGAGTCCCTCCAACGACTGATCCGTGTGATCGGAGCGAATGCCGCGATAGAGAAGCTGCGCCAGCTCCCATCCGACGAAGCGCGGACAGTGCCCCTCGATCGAGAAATCCGGACGGCCGTGCTGAATCTGCCGGATCAGACGGTTCGTCTTGGCGTGCGCGTCCGCGATGACCTCACGGCAGTTCATCACCTCGCCGAGACAGATGACCTGCTCCATGTGCATGAGCGCCTCGACGTCATCGTTCTCGATCGCGGCGCCCGCCGTCTCAAGCGTGTCATTCGTCGACGGCACGGACGAGGGAATCGCAATCCGAACGTCGCAGGGGCCGTCCTGCGCACTCTGCATCAGCGCGCGGATGCCCGCGAGACCAAACACGTTTGCGATCTCATGCGGCTCCGCGATGAGCGTCGTCACACCATTCCGCGCAGCGCCTTTCATAAATGTACGCGGCGCACACATCGTACTCTCAATGTGCATATGACAGTCGATCAGCCCGGGGATGACATACTGCCCTGCGAGATCCACCGTGCGCTGCGGTGTGAGCGGCAGTTCGTCCATGCCGACATAGGCGAAGCGATCGCCGCAGACGGCGAGGTTGCCCGTGATGAATTTTTTGAGATAACTGTTGTAGATCTGCCCATTCGTCAGCAATACGTCGATGTGCATAGCGCTCTCCTATTTTACGCCCGCAATGGCGTAGAAGTAGTACGCGAGCAGGAGGGCGAGCAGATAGTGCCCCTTGTGCAGCTCATTCATGCGCCCCGCCGCGATCTTCATAAGGACGAACGCGATGAATGCGACGGAGATGCCGTTTGCGATGTTGAACGTGTACGCGGTAAAGGCGATGCAGAGGAACGCGGGGATGTACTCGGCGATGTCCGTGTAGTCGAGATTCCGCATCCCCGCCATCATGCTGACACCGACGTAGATCAGGACGGGCGCGGTCGCCGCCGCCGGGATCATGAGCGCAAGCGGCGTCACCGCGAGGATGAGAAGGAACGCGGCCGCCGTCGTGCACGCCGTCAGACCCGTTCGGCCGCCCGCCTCAACGCCCGCACCGGACTCAAGATAGGTGATGAGCACGGGAATCGTAAAGAAGGAGCCCACCGTCGCGGCGATCGAGTCAACGTGAAAGACCTTGTCGAGTCCCGGCAGATCGCCGTTCTCGTCGAGGAAGCCCGCCTTGCCGCCGATGCCGATCGCCGTACCGAAGCTCGAGAAAAAGTCCGGCAGGAAGAATGCAAAGAGGAACGGCAGGTATTGAAGATCGAGCGCACCCATAAGATCAAAGTTGAAGAAGATCGGCGCAATGCTGTCCGGCATGCGAACGATGCTCTCCGGGATCTGCGTGAGCCCCATCGGGATGCCGATGACCGTCCCCGCGAGGATGCTGATGAGCGCGGCACCGCGAACCCTGCGTGCCGTGAGCACGAGGAGGATGACGAAGGTGATCGCCGCGAGGATGACGACAGGCTGCGTGAGGTCGCCGAACGAGAGCGCGACCTTTTTCGCGTTGACTGCGAGCAGCTTTGCATTGCGCATGCCGATCACGGCGAGGAAGATGCCCACGCCCGCGCTGATCGAAATCTTGATGCTGCGCGGAATCGTCATGACAATGAGTTTACGAATCCCGAGCACTGTAACGATGATGAACAGCACGCCGCTCAGAAAGACAATGGCGCTCGCAACACCGATCGGCACATTTTGGAGCTGTACCATCGTGATCGAGAAGATTGCAACGCTGCCCATGCCGGGCGCGAGGGCAAACGGGCGGTTCGTGTAGAGCCCCATCGCCATCGACGTGAGAAAGATCATGAGTACCATGCCCGTGAGCATCGCCCCCTGCGGAACCCCCGCTTCCCCCATCATGTGCGGCACAACGGCGAGCACGTAGCCCATCGTCGCGAACGTCGTCAGACCCGCGAGGATCTCCGTACTGACGGAGGAGTGATGCTCCTGCAGCCGAAACTGCCGTTCAAACCGCTCCTCTAGGAATGAATTCATTGGACACGCCTCCCAAAGACAATCATAAAAAATTGAAGACGTTTTTATTATAAACCCATTATCAAACTTTTCCAACAATAAAGGCGAAAATATTTTCTGTGTCTCTAAAATCCCGTGCCCCTGAATATGAGGAAGATTATGGCACGCGCAGCTAACGCTGAACGAGCGCCGGACGGCAATGCAGGGGACCGGCTTCGCAGTGAAGCTGATTAAATCTCTCGCAGTCCCAGCGACTTCAAGTATTCATACGTACCATCATAGTATTCTGGCCTGCGCGTTTCATCATCCGGATCACCCTCAGGAACGAAGATGACGAGCCCTTGCCGGGCCCGGGTGAGGAGGACGCGATAGGCGTTCTTCAGGTAGCGTTGCCCTTGTTCCTTATTGACGTGCATCCAGCGGGCTCCGCGGCAGTCAAAATAATCGAACCCTCCATTACAATAACGAAGATCCGCATCCCACGAGAGGAGCCCATAGTCGATCTCGAGGCCCTGTACCTCAAACTCCGTGGCGGGAACCTCGAGGAAACAAGAAGCATCTGCATTCGCTGGATCATTCAAGAACCATGCAACAGGATCCCGCTGCACATTCACCCAAATGCCAACACTTCTCAAACGCTTCGCCTTTGAACTCGCAAGCATCCCAGGCCGCTCCGTCCCGCGCACTTTGCTGCGCACCCACACCTTTGCACGCGCAAGATCTCGCGTCAAAACGATGGGATAGTTCAAATAAAGCGCAGCGTAGAGCTCTCGTGCTGCAGCTGCATCCTCATCGAGCAGTGCCTTGACAAAATCCGCAAGCCGCTCACTGCGGAAGGAAGGCAGCGATACGCCCAGATGCAGAGACGAGACAATGCGATATGCCCGATCCCCCAGCATCCGCTGAATGTCACCGCTCCCCACATACTCACTGTCTGTCATCCGATCCGATAGATGTATCTCCCAGTCCGGATATTGTTCACGCAGCGCATGCAGCCATTCCTCTATACCGGCCTCACCCGTATTGATCTCCTGCCCGCCGCCGATGAGACAGACGATCACGGCCCAGTCCGCATGTCGATCCATGATACTAATGAGGAACTCCGGCTCCGATTGTTGAAAATCCGCCACGCCCTTTTTCCGCTTCATGAATTTCATCAGCGCATCAGCATCCCATGCACGCTGCGCCTCGTCAAAAATGGCAACTTTCTCGACAGGGGGGCGTGACGAGGACAACGCCTCATCACGGAATTTATGAATCACTTGGATAAAGGACTTCGTTTCCCGCCGCGCCTGCTCTTTGGTCACATTGTGCGTCGCTGCCCGATCACGTGCCAATGCTTCCTGCAGAACCGCAACGAGGGGGCCATTCCCCGAGAGAAACACGGCATGCTCATCCTCATTGAATTGATGACGCGCATTGGCAATATTAAGACCCGCGAGCGTCTTTCCCGCCCCAGGAACTCCTGTGATAAAACAGATCGCCTTTTTGTGGTGTGCCTTGCATTCATCTATGATCTGGTTGATCGCTGCCGTCGTCACCGTCAGATTTTCTGCCCCCGCATCACTGCGCGATATATCACGAACCGAATGCGCGCGGTAGAGTGCCTGTGCCGCCTCAATGATGGTCGGTGTCGGCGCATAGCGCGCATCCAGCCATGCATCCATGGATAAAGGAGAGGCATGCATCTGCGACAGGACCTGCCGAATGACATCCCCAATGTTATGCCGATTGCAGCAAAGCACCTGTGCAATCCCATCTTCCATCAGAGACAGTGTATTTGCCTGATCTGCCGCCTCCGTCGGCACAATGATCGGCACAATTGTGCGGTTCCGACTCGCCTCATGAAAATACTTGAGGTCAAGGGCATAATCCATCACTTGATCTTTTGTTGATTTTGCATACGTATCATCCCCGACCTTGAACTCCAACAGGAAAATAATCCCTTGGATGATGAGCACGACATCCACGCGGTGCCCGATGCGCGGGATCGTAAACTCAAAGGCAATCTCCCCATTCGTAAATGTAGCGAGTTGGTCCTTTAAAATTTGAATTTCCGCACGCCATGCGTTCTTTTGAATATCCTCGGTCCGAAACGAATCCTCGATCATCAACCGCCCGAGGATATGATCTTCTTCTGCCGTCAAAAAAGAAGAAATTGAACCCGAATCATATGCTCTTCCCATCATATCTCCCTATCGCAAATATGAAAATGCATCATACCAACAATGCCGAAGGCACCGCTCACCGCACCTCGACCTGACACATCCGCATCGCGGCGAGGGCGTTCGCATGGCTCTCGGGTGTGACGCCCGCGCAGCAGGAGGCATCGACGGAGATGGGCTTCTCTGGGTAGAATGCCTTGAGAAGCAGCGCATTGGAGATGACACAGATGTCGGTGCAGAGCCCGACCAGTTCGATTTCGTCATATTCTCCAAGCAACGCGGGCAGATCTGTCGCACCGAAGGCAGGCTTCTCGACGATCTGCGCCCCGCGCACAAAGGGTTGGAGCGCATCTGCAATCTGCCACCCTGCCGTGCCGCGGATGCAGTGCTCGACGGGCAGTTTCTGCCCCTCCTGCGTCTGGAGATAGTCCGCACCGTGGGTGTCCATGGTAAAGATGAGCACCGTGCCCGCCGCCTGCTCCGCCGTGAGTTTTTCCACGAGACGCGGCAGCATCTCCTGCGCCTCGGTCGTTCCGAGCACTCCGTCAATGAAATCATTCTGCATATCCACGACAACGATTGCCTTGCGCACAACAATCCCTCCCTCTCAAGATTGATACGAACTCATTTTGCTCAGTATAGCACACAGATGCCCGTCTTTGTTCGCTTTTTTACGAAAATCAGCCGCTTAGCGCAAGGATTTTACCCGCAAAGAGAACAAAAGGAACGGTATCATTTCTATTACAATGATAATCTATGTAGGAGAGTGCTGGCACGCCGGCCGATTTCATAGCCCTCCAAACTTTATTCCTGCACCGGCGCGGGCAATCCCCGCCAATCTCCGAGGCCGTCGGCGAAGAGCGAGGTCTCCTCATTATAGTAGTCGATGAATCCGTCGACGAGCTCGTGGC
>ERZ773083.1544-NODE-1544-length-15485-cov-3.618795_pt1 | contig 15485 bp, 10 predicted proteins | sample MGYA00511465_ERZ773083 | MGnify/ENA primary metagenome ERZ773083 (study PRJEB29015, sample SAMEA2738001) | human oral metagenome | biome: human oral; feature: human-associated habitat; material: dental | place: China | collected 2060 ... | reverse complement strand
ATTTTGTCCGGCTTGCTACTTTTTAAACCGCTGTTCGCTAAAGCGCTAAATTTAGCTGCGGTATGCGGTTTGCTGCGCGCCTGGGCAAGAAGCGCGATAAATTTAGCGGCGAAGCGGGCGAGCTTTAAATTTTAAATTATCCACGCCTTGCCGCGGAACGTTAAATTTAAACGAGCGCTTTAAAGCTTAAAAATTTTATCGCGCGATGCAAGGCGGTAAATTTAATCTCGTGCTGCCGTCAATCGGTATGCTGCTATCCGCGTAAAATTTTAACGCCGTGCCGCTTTCGACGCTCTTGTTATGACTGGTTTGTGCGCCGTGCTAGCCATAGCCAAACTTTATGATTAATTACACCTAGCCTCTTAAAATTCATCTTAAATTTGCTAAAATTGCAGCAAAATTTAAAATTTAAAGGAGCCCAAATGTCAAATATCTTAATCATAGGCGCAGGCGGCGTGAGCCAAGTCGCGACCGTAAAATGCGCGATGAACGCGGACGTTTTTAGCAAGATCACCCTTGCTAGCCGCACAAAAAGCAAGTGCGACGCGATCGCTAAATTTATCAAAGACCGCCTTGGCGTGCAGATCGACACCGCCCAGATCGACGCGGACGATACCGACGCCGTAGTCGCGCTCATCAAAAAAACGGGTGCGCAGCTACTGCTAAACGTCGCGCTGCCGTATCAGGACCTAACGCTGATGGACGCGTGCTCGCGCGCCGGCATCCCATACATCGACACCGCAAACTACGAGCACCCCGACACCGCCAAATTCGAATACAAGCTGCAGTGGGCGAAGGACGGCGAGTTTAAAGCCGCAAACACGATGGCGCTGCTGGGAAGCGGCTTTGATCCGGGCGTGACCAATGTATTTTGCGCTTATGCACAGCAAAATTTATTTGACGAGATCGGCGAGATCGACATCCTAGACTGCAACGCAGGAGATCACGGCTATCCGTTCGCGACGAATTTTAACCCAGAAATCAACCTGCGCGAAGTGAGTGCAAAGGGCCGCTACTGGGAGCGCGGCGAGTGGAAAGAGACCGAGCCGATGCAGATAATGTTCAAATGGGACTATCCAAAAGTAGGCGTCAAGGACAGCTACCTGCTCTATCACGAGGAGCTCGAAAGCTTAGTAAAAAACATCAAAGGGCTAAAGCGAATCCGCTTTTTCATGACCTTTGGACAAAGCTACCTAACTCACATGAAATGCCTAGAAAACGTCGGCATGCTTCGCATCGACGAGGTCGAGCATAACGGCGTAAAAATAATTCCGATTCAATTTTTAAAGACCTTGCTGCCTGATCCTGCGAGCCTTGGCCCTCGCACGAAAGGCAAAACCAATATCGGCTGCGTGATACGTGGCTTAAAAGACGGCAAAGAACGCCAGGTCTATATCTACAACGTCTGCGATCATGAGGCTTGCTACGCCGAGACGGGCGCGCAGGCGGTGAGCTACACAACGGGCGTACCTGCGATGATCGGCTCGATGATGGTGGCAAAGGGCATCTGGAGCGGCAAAGGCGTCTTTAATATGGAAAATTTCGACGCCAAACCTTTCATGGATGAGCTAAACAGGCAGGGCTTGCCGTGGGAGATAATCGAAATGAAACCCGGCGAGAGGTATGAGGTGTGAGCATGGGATTTATCCAAGAAATTATAAATAAAATATTAAATCTTTTAAAGCCTAAGCTTGAAAGTCTTGAAGCTAAATTTTATTTTTTTGGTATTCCTATAATATCCGTTTCAAGATTAATGTTTAAAATACAAAATAATATATTTATTATTATTTTATTCTAAATTGGTATATTATTATTATGCGCAGGAGTTTTGGTCTGGTGTTTTAGTTTATTGAAAAGGAAATGGGTTGTAAACTTAGTGAAAGTTTTCTTAGTTTTACTAAATGTTCCAACTTATTTTTTGGCAGAATTTATATCTAGAAATTTAATTGCTGAAACAATATATTTGCCCGTAAGGGATTTTGATTTTACTTTAAAAATTTTAACTTCTATTTTTTATATACCTATAGCTATTTACTTATCTTGTATTTTTTTAATAGTAATGGCTTTTTTGGCGATGATTGTTGGTATGATAATAGATATGGTAAGCTCTAATTTGGCTAAATTTAAACATAAATATGAATTACAACTAATACACTTTTGTAGAATAGCAGGGATATTTTTAATTGCATCAATTGCACATTCTGTTTCTAGCAGTGTTATTATTTATAGTATTTCCAGCAACCCACTTGTATCAAAAACTATAAAATATATAGCCTTTTATGGTGATTATCAATTAATGAAAAATTATCCTGATGCAAAAGAGGAAGAGCGTATAATATTACATGAAAATGGCGTAATTTCATCTGCAAGTCAAGATAATGACGAAATAGTAATAAAGATAAGAAAATTTGAGGAATAGAATTCTGTGTAATCTTTATGCCATTAAGACTATGAAAGAGCTTTATAAAAATTATTATTACTTTCTTGTGCGATGCTTGCGGCGTTTTCTGCGGGTACGCCGCGAGTGATGTCTTGGATCATAGCGCTGTTTGTTTGGCTAAGCGTGCTCGCGGCGTATTTTAATAAGTAAATTTTAAATTACGGCGAAATTTTATAATTTGCCATCGAGTTCAGCTCTGTTTTAAACAGACGAGCGGTTTCTTAAATTTAAACTCTAGCTAAATTTAGACCGAAATTTTTAAGTAAACTTTGCTATAATCGCCGCAATTTTGAAAAAACCGAGGAGAAAATATGAAACTAATTTACGCCGCTTGCGTGCTAGCCGCTTTTGCTTCGGCTCAGACCGAAACTGTGCAGGTGCCGGACTTTGCCAAAAGCTCGATGAAGACGCATGAGCAGGCCGAGGAAAAACTAATCGCAAATGCCCTAAAAGGCGATCTAAGCCAGATCGCAAGCGACCTGAAGATCGATAAAACGCTAAAGGGCGGCGAGTCGCTTGTCATTAACGGCGCGCATTACAGGACGATCGAGGGCGACAGCACGCAGTGGAAAGAGGGCGATGCCGTGCGCCTGCTAAGCGGCAATAAGGACGGCAGATGCCTAAGCTCGATCATGCTCAATCTGCGCACGAAAACCGTCTGTAAATTTATGTGCGACGCGTATTAGGCGAGAATTTCGTCTAAACCACAAAAATCCACCGGTCCGGCGTAAGTTTCTTGCAACGACCGGTTGTTTCTGCCATTTAGCCATAGCATAGATCGCTAAATATATGCCTATGAATAAAACATTGTTATATATTTTTTTAAAAGCGTTCGTTATGTTTATTGTCCTATATTTGTTCATTCCACACCCAGAAGATGGAATTTATAATATGCTAGATATACGCATGTTTATTGGCTTAGTGTTGTTTTGTATCTGCCTTATATTGGATATTTAGTTTATATCTTAATCTCTATCTTTACGTATCATATTTTTTGATGGTCGCCAAAATTGCATATCACAAATTTAAATTCTAAACGGCTTGACTTCGGTTGTTTTTAAAATTTTGCTTTTAATATCGATAAATTCTGCTATAATAAACGCAAATTAAACAATGTCGTTAAAGACATAACGCGGGCGTGATAAAGCGAGTAAAATTTGCAGAGGCAAATTTTAACCTTCCGCTCGGTACTTCAAACGGCAAATCAAGGAAAAAGATGCAAAAATTTAGAATTACAAACGGCGAATGCTCCCGTATGGATATGTTTTTGATCATGACGCTGGTTTATATATTCGGCGTGGCATGCAGGTTTTTTTGGATATATTGGGCTAGCGGGATCGAGCAGTTTTCTTTCGATGGCGAGCTCATCATGACCACAAACGACGCCTTTGCGAATGCCGAGGGCGCGCGCGATATGATAGCGGGCTTTCACCAACCGGGCGATCTTAGCCCGTACGGCGCGTCGATCCCAACTCTAGCATTTTTACTTAGCAAAATTTTACCCGTCAGCCTAAATAGCATTACGATCTATATGAGCGTGTTTTTGGCGCCGCTAGTGGTCGTGCCGATTATTTTGATAGCAAGAGAGTATAAGATCCTGGGCGCCGGCATCATCGCAGCGCTGCTTGCTTGCGTGCTGCCCGGATATTATATTAGGACTTTGGGCGGGTATTTTGATAGCGATATGTTAAATGTTACTCTGCCGCTGCTAACGCTATGGGCTTTGATTAGGCTCATAGGGCGAAGCGAGCAGAGCAGCTTTGCTTTACCTGCCGTTTTTACGGTGATTTATGATTGGTGGTATCCTAGCTCGTATTCTTTAAATATGGCGATTATAGTGATATTTTTAATCTATACTTTGATTTTTAATAGACGCAATGAGGCAAATTACAAAGCGATTATTCTTATGGTTGCAGCGGTCATAAAATTTAGCGCGTATTACGAAGGTGAGACAATAATTGTAAATTATATTTTATTGTTTAAAATCGCACTTATTATGTTTTTATATTTTTTAATGATTAAAATTCCAAGCCATAAAAGCAAAAAAGCTCTTCGGATTTTGGGCGTGATCGTCGCAATTACGTTCGTCATATTCGGCGGACTTGTGCCTATAGCAGTGCAGCTTAAAGCTTACATCTTAAAAGATGTAAGCAAAGAGGAAATTTTCTACTTCTACGGCGTTAGAAGTACGGTTAATGAGGTAGAAAACGCTAATTTCATAAAATTTGTGCTTGAATCTAGTGGGCATCTATTTATATTTATATGCGCCGTAGGAGGGTTGGCTCTACTGCTGATAAAATTTCGTTCGTTTATATTAACCTTGCCGATGATAGCGCTTGGAGTTTTAGCACTTTTCGGTGGAACTCGCTTTACAATGTACGCTACACCGATGATAGCGCTTGGATTTGCTTATTTTATATATTTCACGCTGAATTACTTTGAAATACGCACTTGGCTTAGAAGTACTTTGTTAGCTATTTTAACCTGTTTAGCGCTAATGCCTAGCATAGATTTTATTTATAAATTCCGAGTTGCGCCTACGCTTACGAAAGACTCCATAACGCCTCTTGCAGAGCTAAAAAATAAAGCTAGCAGGGAGGATTATGTACTATCGTGGTGGGATTACGGATATTTAATCAGATATTACTCCGATGTAAAAGTAGTAGCTGATCCCGGAGGTAGACAGGCAGGAGAATACACTTTTATGAGTGCGTTTTCCTTTAATAAAGATGAGGTAAGCTCTGCTAATATGGCAAGACTTAATGTCGAATATATACAAAAGTTGCAAGGTAAAAAATTTGATCCTAAACTGGAAGATAAATTTAAACTAAACCTATATCAAATTCAAAAAGATTATGGCGAAGCGGATATCAATAAATTTTTAAGTTCTTTAAGCGATAAGAATTTCAAGCTTCCACGGAAAACTAGGGATATATATTATTATTTTGTACCGCACATGATAGATATATTGCCCAATATTTTAAAATTTTCTACTGTAGATATAGAAACAGGTAAAGAGTCTTGGACACCATTTATTCATGTGGGTTATGATATTAGAATGGGTAAAGATGGAGAGAGCATCATAATAAATGATGAATGCACGCTGCCTAGTGTCGATCCTGAATACCTAATCTATGACGGTAAAAGAATGCCTATTAATTCATATTATCAAGTGGGCGAAGTAAACGGCAAACTCGTCAAATTATCTAAGCAGATAGATAAAAATTCTAATCTTTACGTGATATTTTTACCGGATTATCAAAGAATTTTGATCTTAGATAAAAAGGTCTTTGAATCAGCCTTTATCCAACTTTTTGTGCTGGAAAACTATGATAAAGATCTGTTTGAGCCCGTTTATTTAAGTAATTATGCGCGGATTTACAAGTTATTAAGATAAATTTATATTCAGAGGAATATTGCGTAAATTCTTATTGCATTATGCTTTTACAAAGCGTATGTTACTAAGCGATAAAATTATAATGTAAATTATATGCTGAGATTTAGAATTTATACTGGCTATAAATAAATTACAAAAATACTTTAAAATTTTGTCACTAAAAATCGTAAATGTTATGTATTTACTTTAAATTTAGCCTAGGTTTCGAAGCGTGTCGCTATCATTGAGATGAAATTTCACCCAAAGGAGTAAAGATGAGAAATTTAGTTGCAAAAGCATTGTTGCTTAGTTCTTTAGCTGCAGTAAGCGCGATGGCGGAGGGGCTTTTTATAGGCGGCGAAGGCGGATACAATTTCAAAAACCAAGCCGCAGGTTTTGATGATGGACAGCCGCAAGTCGGCGTTAAGGCCGGATATGACTTCGGCACGTTTAGGGCCTACGGCGGGTATTTTTACGGATTTAAGGGCGAGGATTCCAGCTCGAATGCCAATTCGAAAAGAAAGGTTAAATGGAGCACGCACGATTTCGTAGCCGGTGCGGATTTTACGCCGGAGCTTTTCAGTAGATTTAAGCTCGTCCTAGGTGCTTACGCTGGGCTTTCGGTGCTAGATACTGAAGTTAAAATAGACTATAGCAATGGCGGCTGGGTTAGAGCAGACGATACGCTGGGTGGCTTCATTTTGGGCGGCAAGATAGGTACTGCGTATGAGTTTGGCTCCAATAGTGAGATTGAAATGGGCTTTAAAGCAAGCAAGGCGTGGTACAAAGACGGCGATTATATCGAAGATAACGACGGTAAAAAATACGGCGTTTACGCAGGATATAATTATAAATTCTAAGAATTTTCATATTTGAGGCATTGCACTGCTTTCATAGAGCCTTGATGCTCAGTGGCTTTGCGGTGTATCAGGTAAGGCTAGCTTCGTCGCAAGGCTTTACTAAGTTTTAGTAGAATCTTGCGACGAGGTTTAAATTATGATGAATTTAACGCCTTTAAATTCAATCCTAAAATTTTAACTTACAGAATTTCGTCGATAAAAATTTCATTTTAGATTTTATTGGCTAAATTCCACCCCTGCGCTTTTGGATAAAATTTCGTTCATTTTCGAGATTAGATTAAAATTTTAATGACGGCAAAAGAAATTTTAGATAAAATCAATATTTTCATACCAAAATTTTACTCAAAGGATAGAGATGAAGAGTTACGTTACGGGCTTTCCGCGTATCGGAGAGCAGCGCGAGTTAAAGAAGGCTTTGGAGAGCTATTGGGCGGGCAAGTGCGATTATGACGCTCTAGAGCGAGTCGCCGCAGAGCTAAAAGATCGCCACATCAAATATCAGCTGGATGCTTGGAGCGGCTTAATTAGCGTAAACGACTTTTCATACTACGATCTGATGCTCGATACCAGCGTGCTTTTCGGCGTGATCCCGCAGCGCTTCGCGGCTCTTTCGGCGCATGAGCAGTATTTTGCGATGGCGCGCGGCAGTAAAGACGCAGTCGCGATGGAGATGACGAAGTGGTTTAATACAAACTACCACTATATCGTGCCTGAGATCTCGGCGTATACGGAATTTAGCCTAAATCCTAGTAAAATTTTAAGCGAGTACAAGGCCGCGAAGAATAACGATTTTAAGGATTCCTGCGCGCTAAAGATAAATTTAATCGGACCTATCACCTATCTTGCGCTTAGCAAATCAAGTGATAAAAGCGATCCACTCGCGCATTTAGATGCCCTTGCCGCGAAATATGAGGAGCTGCTAAAGCTTCTTAGCGAGCTTGATAACGAGGTCGTGGTTCAGATCGATGAGCCGATTTTCGTAACGGATCGCGCAGCGGAGTTGGCGCCAAAGATTGAGCCTGTTTATCAGCGCCTAAGTAAGGCTGCAAGCAACGTAAAAATCATCTTTATGACCTATTTCGAGCATGCGACCGAGGCCGTACGCGAGATAGTAAAGACTGATGTTTGGGCGATCGGGCTTGATTTTGTTTACGCAAGCGAGGAGAATATCAAAAAAGAGCTTCAAGCTTTAAAAGACGCCAAGACCGTGCTTTTCGCAGGCGTGATCGACGGGCGCAATATCTGGAAGAGCGACATCGACAAAAAGCTCGCCCAGCTCAAGGCCATCGAAGCCTACGTGCCTAAGGAGCGCATCTATGTGGGCACCTCCTGCTCGCTTTTGCACGTGCCTTTCACGCTAAAATACGAGGACAAGCTAAACGCCGAGATCAGATCCTGGCTAAGTTTCGCGGTCGAAAAACTAAGCGAAATTTCGATTTTAACCCATCTTTTCTTTGAAATTCCGATGTGCGAGCACGGCATGAAGGCATACGAAGAAAATCAAAAATCCGCTAAAACTCGCGCTAGCTCGCCGCTTATTCATGATGAGCGAGTGCAAAGCCGTGCCGCAAATTTAAATAAATTCGAGCGCGCCGATCGCTACGAGGATCGCATCAAGGTGCAGAAAAAGAAGCTAGGCTATGGAATTTTACCTACCACTACGATCGGCTCCTTCCCTCAGACTGCCGAGCTTCGCCAAGTTCGCAACGCCTACAAAAAGGGCTTAATTGGCCGCGAAGCCTATGAGCGCGACATCAAAGCCTACATCGACGAGTGCGTCAAATTTCAAGACGAGATCGGTCTAGACGTGCTGGTTCACGGCGAGCCCGAGCGTAACGATATGGTCGAGTATTTCGGCGAGCAGATGAGCGGATACGCGTTTAGCGCTAACGGCTGGGTGCAGAGCTACGGCAGCCGCTGCGTGAAACCGCCGCTACTTTTCGGCGACGTGAGCCGCCCAAAACCGATGACGGTAGAGTGGATCAAATACGCTCAAAGCCGTACTAAAAAGATTATGAAGGGCATGCTAACGGGGCCTGTTACGATGATGAACTGGAGCTTCGTGCGCGACGATAAGCCTCGCGAGCAGATAGTAAAACAGCTCGCACTTGCGATTTTTGATGAAATTTCGGATCTGCAAGACGCGGGTATCAAGATCGTTCAGGTGGACGAGGCGGCGTTTAAAGAGGGGTACCCGCTTAGATCCGAAAACATTCCTGCGTATGAAAAATTCGCCGTTAGTGCCTTTAAGCTCGCCGTCAGCGCCGCAAGCGCTCACACGCAGATCCATACGCATATGTGCTATTCGGAGTTTAACGACATAATCAAAACGATCGAGGCGATGGATGCCGACGTCATCAGCATCGAGACCGCTCGCAGTGGCAACGAGCTACTTCGAGTTTTCAAATCAGTCGGCTATAAGCAAGAGGTCGGTCCGGGCGTTTACGACATCCATAGCCCGCGAATTCCTAGTGTGCAGGAACTCGTAAGTCAGATCCGCGCACTGCTTGAGGTGCTTCCGAAAGAGCAGCTGTGGATCAACCCGGACTGCGGTCTAAAAACCCGCAAATGGGAGGAGGTCCGCCCTAGCCTAAAAAATATGGTTGAGGCGGTAAGAATTATCCGCACAGAAGCATAAATTTCGCGCAGAAAAAGACTTTGCTGTCGGGTAAATTCCGCCCGACAGCTGTTTTACGATAGAATTATGTGGAACGTTTATTTCGAGCGTGGACCGTTAAAACATCTGCGTGAAATTTTACTTCGAACGAGCATTAAAGGGCGATAAGAGATTTCTACGCGTCTGCTTGGCAAGCAAATTTGATAGCTGCTAAGTAATACAGCGATGTGAAATTTTGCGCGAGATTTACGGATTTCTCAGTTGGGCATGCGCGGGATCTTTTTAAAATACGACGTAAAATTTCATCTCGACTGCTAGCTTGGAATTTCATCGCAACTGCTCGCTTGCTTGAGGTGCGGAGCGTAAATTTTATCGAGATTGCCCTGAAGGCGGGCTGGGGCAAGCGATAAAATTTTAAAATTTTCGCAAATTGATCCTTGTGCGCACAAATCTAGCCAGCCGAATAAAAAATGCTGAAATTTGCAATTTTACGCGGCGTTTTATGAACTGTTCGCGCCGCTAAATTGGAATTTTAAAACGCGAGCCAAAGCCGGTATCTTTGCGCTAGAAATTTTAAATTGCAAATTAAAATTTACATTATCTCGTTAGAATGGCTAGGTTACGAAGCAAGATTCGGCTCTGCTAGGTTAAATTTCAGCTCAAACTCAAATCTATGTAGCCGTATTGAAATTTACGGCTAATTTTGCCTAACGAGCTCGAATTTACGCTGCGCTAAAACTAAGCCCAGAGCCAAAATTTTACAATGCGAAGCTCATTGATTTTAACTTGTGTTTTTTGCAAGAAAGAGCGAGGCTAGCGTAAAGTGCGTTTGCGTTGATACAAAATTTTAAAAGGGGCTTTATGGCGGCGCAGGTTTGCAATTTGCAGTAAAAATTTAAAGCCATGATTTTGGCTCATAAGGCACAGCTTTTAGATGGTTTCTATCACGCCTTAAAGTGAGATTTACTTAGTAATTTCGCGCGATAGATTTTAACGGGCGGAATTTTATTATCGCTGCAAAATTTTTGGCTTTTAAAATTTTGCTTTGTAGAATTTTAGCCCTCATAGTTGTGATGAAGTGGCTCATATTATTTCATAAGATTTTAGCGGCGTCGCGCGCCTAATTTATATAGCATGATCCAAGGCGCTTATTTTGAAGTCCTGCGGGTAGAACCTATGAGACTGCGTTTGCGAGCTTTTGTAAGAATTTGATGGCAAACCGCTCAGCGCGTTTAAAAATTTTATTCGTGTGTAGAGCTCTCATTTGCGTTTTAAATTTTGCCATTGTGGCGGAATTTTGCTCACGTGGTAAGGGCTTGCATGCAAGCTGACCGTGAATCTAAGAAGGATTTGGACGCTAGATTTATTAGAGCGTTTAGCGGCGCAATGCCGTGCCTGCGCATAAAATCTCGCGTTGCAAGCGATTAAAAAAAGTTTTTGGCTTTTTCGCTTCGTATAAATTTCGCGCCGTGAGCGTCTAAAAGCCCGCAAGAGCTTTAAAAATTTAAATTGGAAAGATTGAATGACATTTTTTTCGCCCGAGTTTGTCTTTGCTTTTTTAGCGTTTTTAATCGTTTATTGGACGCTCAAAAATCATATTTTCGCGCAAAAAATTCTGATCCTGTTAGCAAGCTATGGCTTCATGTGCTCCGTAAATCCACGCTTTGCGCTAGTGCTTGCAGCCTATAGTGCTTTCGTATATTTTGCAGGGGTGTGTATCGCGCGCGCTAATTACGTAGTCGCGAAAGCCATACCGCCCGCAAAGCAGTCTTCGCGCAAGAAAAAGCTCTCGCGTAAAGCGGCAGCCAAGCAGATGAGCGCAACAAAACAAGCTGGCATAGCAAAGCAGGTGCAAAAAGCGGGGTTAGCGAAGCAGATTCCGTTACCCACTGCGAAGGCGCGCGCAGTGATGCTTACGGCAGTTGCTGGCGGCTTATTTTTTCTCGCATTTTTTAAATATTACGGCTACGTCAGGGAGTTTTTCAATGCTGCGCTTGCTGCGCTTCACCTAGGTGTCGTTGATAGCGTGGCGTTTCCGCTTGGAATTTCATATTATGTTTTTATGTCGATCACCTATTTCGTCTCGGTTTATAGGCGCGAATGCGGCGAGCAGGGCTTTTTGAGCTTGGCGTGCTTTTTGGCGTTTTTCCCTAGCGTCGTGATGGGTCCTATCGGGCGCGCTAGCGCTGCCAAGGGCGTAGAGCCAGTACTGCCGCAGTTTGATCGCTTCAAGCACTTTGGCAATGCCGATGAAATTTATGTGCTTATAATTTTTGCCTTAGTTAAGATGTTGCCTATTAGCGGCTATTTGGGCGCGTATTATAGCGATGTGATTTCGGGCGTTTACGGCGATGAGCCTGAGTCCTCCGCGGCGCAAATTCTAGCTGCACTACTGCTTTATGGCGTGGTGCTTTATACGAATTTTAGCGGTTTTATCGATATGGCGCGTGCGCTTGGGCTTGCGATGGGCTTTAAGCTGCCGCAGAATTTTAATATGCCTTATGCAGCTAAGAATTTAGGCGAGTTTTGGGATCGCTGGCATATCAGCTTATCCACGTTTATACGCGATTATATTTATATCCCGCTTGGTGGCTCGCGCAATGGCTTTGCGCGCACCTGCGTAAATTTGCTAATCGCATTTGCGCTCTCGGGCATTTGGCACGGCGCGGGATTAAATTTTTTGATTTGGGGGCTTTTGCACGGAGCAGCGCTTGTATTTTTAAAATGTCTTGCTAAAGTGGGCGTAAAGCCGCTAAATCCGTATTTGGCACTATTTTGCACCTATATTTTTGTAAGTTTCGCTTGGATTTTTTTCGCCAATTCCCTTCCGGATGCGGCGGCGATTTTGGGTGCTTTTGCCCGCGCACGAGCTTTCGGAGATATTAGTGAGCTAGCGGTGCTGGCGGTGATATTAGCGGGGATTTTTGTTTATCCTAAAATTTCAGCTCTTAAAGATACTTTGATCGCGCTTTTTGCCGAGCTGCCGTTTTTACCTAAAGCTCTCGTGCTCGGCATGATTTTCACGCTGATTTTCGCGCTGATGCCAAGCGGAATTCCAAATTTCATCTACGCAGGATTTTAGATGCTTAGGTTTGTTTCGACTCTGCTTTTTGCGCTGCTTTTCTCAGCATTTTTTATGCAAGGCTCGCTGCTTTATTATTTGGAGCAGCGATTTCACGATGATTTCGGGCTAGAAGAATGGCTGCGCCGCTCGCCGTTTCGCGTAGGTGGAGAGATCTACGAAAAGATTGCAAATGGCGCAGATAGGCTAGAGCAGCGTATCAAAGGCGAGGACATTAGCAAGGATGAGGACGCAAGTCCGCATAGCGGAAGCAAAAATTTTAAAAAACATGCGCAAGATCGTATGGCGGGAAATCAAGCTTTGCAAAGCATGGGGGCGCGAGATCACGATGCTTCGCAAAGCGTTAAACCGCAAGGTAGCAAGCCGCAAGCTCATGCTGCAAAGAATTCCTCTTTAAATAATTCTACGCATCATTCAAAGACGCGCGATTTGGCGCAGGAGCCTTACACACAAAATTCCATCCCTCAAAATTCTACTTCGCGAAATTCCGTGTCACAAAGCCTGGCTACAACAAGCTCTGTGTCGCGCAGCTCCTCTGCGTCACAAAACTCCGTTACGGCAAGCGCAACCTTGCAAAGCGGCGAAAATTCCGATTCTCAACTTCCTGCTACGCAGGCCTTGGAGCAGAATTTAACGACGCAAAGCTCCGCGGAGATTGATGCTAAAATTTCGCTTAGCGACGATGGCAAGATCCGCCTAAACGCAGGCGATGAGGTGCTTTTTATGGGCGATAGCCTGATGCAATACGTGGGGATGAACGCTAAGAAATTTTTCCCGAAGCGAAGCCTGAGGGTGATCGATCTTAGCAAGCAATCTACGGGGCTTGCGAGCAAGAAATCTTTCGACTGGCAAAAGACGCTCGATACCGCGCTTCGCGAAAACGGCGGCGTTAAGCTCGTAGTCGTGCTGCTGGGTGCGAACGACGTCTGGGAGTACCGCGCAGGCGGCAAGACCTACGGCATCAAAACGCCGCGCTGGCGGGAGTTTTACGCCTCAAGGGTGCGCGAGATCTACGATACGGCGCACTCGCACGGCGCGGGAGTGCTGTGGCTAGCGATGCCGTGTATGCAAAAGCCGGATTTTGAGGAGAAAACGCAGCTGCTAAATCAAATATATGCCGACGCTAGTATGGCGCTTGGCGGGTATTTTATGCAAACAACCCCGCTGGTGTGCGAAAAAGGCGTCTATAAAACCTATCTGCAAAGCGGCTCCAAGCTCGTGCGCGTGCGCCAAGACGACGGCATTCATATGAGCAAAGAGGGTTGCGAAGCGGTAGCGAAAGAAATTTTATCAAGGATTGAAGTTGAGTAAATTTATAGTGATTTTATTTGCCGCATTATTAGGCGGATGCGCGGCAAACGCAGGCGTCCGCGGCATAAATTCCGCAAACGCAAAAAGCTCTGCGGGCTTTGGAGTGAAATTTTTTGGCGATTCGCATTTAGGAAGCGACGCGCTGATAGATGCTTTCAGGCACGGCTTTTTCGTGCAAAACAGCGTCGGCTTCGTGCCTGCAATGATGCCTAAATATCACAAAAGCGAAAATATAGAATTTAAGCAAAACGGCTTTAATGTAATCTCGTCTCGCACCGAGCAAGACCCCGATTTTCCGCTATGCGGAGTGATCGCTACCGGCAAAAAGGGCGCTAATGTGCGACTGGAGCTAAAGCAGCTTAGCGGCGATTTTTACGTCGAAATTTTACATAAATCGGATCAGGGCGGCGAGATTTTTCGCGTGCGCGATGCAAGTGGGCTAAGCGCGTATATTTCGCAAGAAGTGCCGCAGAAATGGGAGTATTCTAAGCTGCGACTTAGATTTCCGATCGAAATTCGATCGCTGCGTGACGGAGCAGAGCTTGGAGGATATAAAATTTATCGTAAAAACGCGCGCTTTGCAGACTCTTGTGCGAGCAACGGCGCGTTTAGCAACCTCTACGAAAAATGGGGTGCAGATGCCTTTGGTAGGGATTTTTCGGGACTTAGATACGATCTCGTAGTCATCGCTTACGGCACAAATGATGCGATGGATCCGAAATTTGACGAGCAAAAATTCTACCAAAGCGTCCGTGGGCTGCTTCGCTCCGTCCGCTCCGCAGCTCCCGGTGCAAAAATCCTGCTCGTAGCGCCGCCGCGAAGCCCTAAAGTGCCAAACGCCTCACGCGCTGCGGAGGTGCTAGCGCATCTGGCGCGAGATGAAGGGGCGATGTTTTACGACATAGCCGGTCTTATGGATGAGGATGGCGGCTGGCGCGGCTGGCGCGAGCGTGGGCTGATCCGCCCTGACGAAATCCACTTGCAAAAAGAGGGCTACGAAAAAATCGGCGCAGCGCTGGCGACGAAATTGCGCGGCAGGCTTTAAATTTAATCTTGAAATTTAGGCGGCTCGCCGTAAAATTTACAAAGTCCGTCGCTAAATTTAAAATTTAGCGGCAGTAAGCAAAGCTGCGCCTATTTGGATTTCGCCGCTTAGATCTGCGCCGCGAAATTTAAATCAGAAGCTGCGGCTTTAAATTTACGCGTCGATAGGCTTGATGCCTGTGCTTTTAAAATATGTCGTCCAAATTTACGCTTTTAATTTGGATTAAATTTGCGTGGTTGCGGATCGGAACGCTAGTCGGGTTTTTGCGACGCGTGCGCTGCGTAAAATTTAGCGCTTAAAATTCTATTCGCATGGGCTGCGACAAAGCGCGGCGAGTTAAATTTAAGAAAGCAAAAAAGGAGAGGCAGATGATATATCTTTGCGGCGATACGCACGGAATAAACGAGATCGGCAAAATAACGAACAAGGCCTTTGCGGGCGGGCTTAGCGCCGATGATTTCGTCATCGTGCTCGGAGATTTTGGGCTGTTTTGGAGCGAGCGGATAGATGAGTTTATGGCGCGCAAAAATATAGAAAGATATTTTCCCGCCACGCTTCTTTTCATAGACGGCAACCATGAAAATTTCGATATGTTGGATGAGCTGCCGCGCGAGCGGAAATTCGGCGGCACCGTGAGCGTGGGCGGCGAAAACATATTTTGGCTGCGGCGCGGCGAAATTTACGAGATCGCGGGGCGGCGCTTTTTGTGCTTCGGCGGCGCGCTTAGCGTCGATAAGGCGCATCGGATACCGGG
>ERZ773083.1542-NODE-1542-length-15495-cov-14.923251_pt1 | contig 15495 bp, 6 predicted proteins | sample MGYA00511465_ERZ773083 | MGnify/ENA primary metagenome ERZ773083 (study PRJEB29015, sample SAMEA2738001) | human oral metagenome | biome: human oral; feature: human-associated habitat; material: dental | place: China | collected 2060 ... | reverse complement strand
GCTGCATTGTTTTCTCGTGCGCCTCGCAGTAACAGCTTTTCCTGTCGGTAAGATTCGTACAGCCCGTCATGCGGCAGGGACGCTTTGGCTTTCTGGGCATCGCTTCACCTCCATCAAAAAAGCCCTCACGGAGAATTGCTTCTCCAAGAAGGCTGAACCAGTTTTCTATTTTCGCTGAGTATATCATATCACTGGTAAGGCAGTGACATCAAGACGACATCGACTGCCATTTAGTGACATCGGAGAATTTTGGTTCTACTCCCGAAGTAGTGTAAATGGTATAATCGACTATGGTGATGAAAAATGGTCGAGAATTTTGACAAGATGCTAGCAAGATCACTGCGTCTATGGGCTCCATGGTATACCAGTAAATCCATCGTAATGCTCCTTTTTCTACCAGGAAAAATCTCCCTTCACTATCCCACTGGACGTTTTTGGGCAAAGTGGCCGAAAAAAGATCAAAAAAAATCCTCCCATGTTTCAGGGAGGAACAGCGTCAGTCTTTCTGATAGAATTTACACTCGAAACCATCTGGAAAGACAACGGCTCTGGATGTCGAGCCGGATGATAAAACAACCACTATTCATCAGTAGCCGAACGTGGTTCAAACTAGAACAAACAATCTTAATTTGACAAATAATAGTACGATGGTTTTAATTTTTGGATGTTATCTATGAACAAATGCGTTTGCGCAACGGCGATGGAAGCATTGAAGATTCTCGCTCAAATCATGGTTGAAAAAATAGGAACTGCACACCATCCATGCTCACTGTGAAAATTTATCCATCGAATGAAGAAATCGAACCCTAACAGGGAACCGTTGCCATCACGCATTTTCCAGTCATAGAACATCCCTCCTGCTGTAGCCCTTCTTATTCTACAACAGGAGGGATATTTTTATTCACTGTCCATATCTCGTGGGTACGACCCCAAAACTCCACTTCTCGACAAAGGCTTTTACTCCACGCCCAACGCCTTGAATACGGCATCTTCCACACTTTGATAGGGTATCAACTGGAATGCACTCATGAGTTCCGGCGGAACGGCAGAAAAATCGTTAAAGGATGTGCTGGGGAGAAGGATTTTTTTTGCGCCGCTGTCGAGGCATACCTGCATGGCATTAGCCAATTCTTCGGATTTCATGATCGTCCCGCTGATGCTGATTTCACCGAGAACGGCCAAGGAACTCTGTACAGGCTTACCTAAAGCAATGGAACAGATGGCGATGAGGGTAGGCAAAGCCAACTTATTCGTCATTCCAATTCCCTGCAAATCTTGGTAGTTGATGATGTAGTCCTTGCTGGTTGTCTTGATCGCACCACTGATGCGGCTGCCGTTCGCCTTGAGGAAATTGAAAGCCGTATTGACCGCCTCTTTGGCTTCACGGTCAGAACCCAGCCCCGTACGCTCCAATTTGCCATTTCCCGGCAGCATCTGGCTCTCCAAACGAAATACACCCATCATGCCAGACTTGCCATGAGACACGGTATACACTTGCCCCGGATTGCATAGTCCTTCCGGAATGAGGTTGCCGCTGCCCTGCTCCGGCACGGAGACATAATGCTCGCACATATCCGAAAGATCAATGTAGGAAAAGTTCACATCATAGAACTCCATGCCGCCCAGTTTTTTTAGCTGCTCCTTGACCCTGCGGCGCATTTCCAAGGAAATTTGCAGAACTTCCTCCAATTCTTCTTTGCTGAATTTCCCATTCGGATAGAGAAGTTTCAAGTAGCCGTCAAGCATTCGACGCACGGCGATGGTATCTCGCTGATTTAGATTCTTCCCTAAGCGGAAATATTTGTCAAGGGCATCGCCGTACTGTTCTTTCCGAAGCTCTCGAATGAACTCGGCAAGATAGTCGCTGATGAAGCCATAATCATCGGTGAAATGTTCCGGACGAAACTTTGAAATCTCCCAACCGGGCAAATAGCAATGAAAACGATCCAGGAAAGCTGTATCCGTCCCCATCTCCGGAGGGAATGGTTCAAAAAGACTGCTGGTCTTTAAGAGCACATCGACACTCTGGTTAATGTTGCCTACGAATACCATCGAAGCAGAGGCGGCCTTTTCCTCCTTGCCACGGGCGAAGGATCCCGAGGCCATATAATCCTTCATGATTTGGATGCCATCTTTATCCTTGAAATGGATGCCTGCCACCTCATCGAAGGCAACACAATCCCATAATCCCACCAATCCCACGGTCTTTCTCGCCATATTGTAAAAGAGATTAGCTACCGTGGATTGTCCACCGGACACGAGAATACTGTTCGGGGAAATTTCTTTATACAGATGAGACTTACCCGTGCTGCGAGGGCCCAATTCGCACAGATTGAAGTTGTTTTCCACCAAAGGAATCATGCGCGTAACGAGCAGCCATTTCTCCCGTTCCGTCAACTCCTCCGGTTCCATGCCGATCGAGCGAAGCAGCACATCCATCCATTCCTCTTTGGTAAATGCGGCTCGTCCTTTCTTCAGTTCCGACATTTCGATGTGTGGCATCTGGATGGGTGTAAGTTTCCTGATTTGTACAGGATTCCCATTGGTCTTTTCCTCTTCCACGAACTCATATTCCAATTGGATAATGCACCAAATGCCACCACAGAGCAAGCGATCGTACTTCTCCGGGTATTCATCGGCAATTGGCACATTGGTAAGTCCCAGATTCGAAAAATTAGCCACATAGATATCCTTCTTGATATCGAGGCGCACGGTAAGGGAATCAATGACCGTGTGACTGCCTTGGCTGCGGAGTTTGGAAAGTATTTTTTGCGCCTCATCAGGACGCACAAAATTATCTGCTAAAATCCGCTTCACACTCTGAATGCCATTCTCGATGATTTCTTCATTATCCGAGCTGCAATACTGTCCCAACAAAAATTCCAGGACATAAACGGGGACATTCGCCCCTTCCTTGATTTTCTTGGTGAGGTCTTTGCGGACAATTTTGCCGTCAAAATGCTCACGGAGTTTTCCTCTTATGATTTCGCGTGCGCTTTCCGTGACCTCCGACACCTCCTCGCGAGAAATGTCGTCCTCTACTTTTCCTTCAAGAGTAAAATCCATCCCATATCCTCCGCATACGATTAGCTGAAGAAATCAAACGCATCCACAGCAAAGGCAATATCAATCGAAAATTCTTCCCGATGTATCGGCAAACCGTCGCCATCGGCAATGACGAGATAGTACGTCTCTGTATTGTTGTACTTGAGGGATTTCAAATGAAAACTGATGCGGAAGATCCGTCCCTCGGCGTCTTCCTCCGCTTTATCCGCGATGATGCGTGAAGCATCACTGATCACCTTTCCTGTGCTGTCCGTAAAATACAGTTGATAGGCAGCCGCACAGAAGTTAGCTGCTACCGCTTCCTTTTGGAAAAAGTTCAGCGAGAAAATCATATTGCTGATCTTGCGACTGGAAGAGAGCAGACCTATTGTCACAGGACTCGTATCATATCTGCTCTTATTCTTTTTATATTCTCTGGAATCGTTACGAAGGAAATGGTAGTCAATGAGAGGCACGACCATCTCTTGAAGGCTTACCCCACCATGCACGAAATTCAGTCCGCCGCCCTTCATCTTGATGCGAATGCTTCCATGAGGCGCAAAAGCGTCATATTCCGTCTCACCGTGCAAGAACTTCACGGGAAGCAAATAGTCAGGAGAGGCTCCTTTTTTCATAATGGCATAACGACGAGCGATTTCCACGACCTGATCGCTCGCCGTGGATTGAGCCACCTTGTCATCTTCCCGAAGCGGATTATAGGTATAGAGAAAGCCATGGTCGGCCGTGATTAGGATATGCACCCCGCCAAACTCACTGGTGATAATCCGCACCATATTCTTTATCTCCTCGATTGCTTCCTCACAAGCTCCAAAGATGGAGGATTCCGTATGTCCTGCCTCGTCAATGGCGTCATGGTAGATATATACCACATCCATTCCCCTCACCAAAGCTCCCCGTTCTGCCCTCTTCATACCAATGACTTCTTTGTATTTCAGGGCGATGCTTTTGGGGTTGGCGGACTTCAGGATTTTATCCCGCATAGGCGCTTCGGTGGATTCACCGTCCGCCAGTACCGACACTTTACCGGACTTAACCTCTGCCGACAGCTTCTTATGCGGCAGGAGGGCCGCCATGCCGAACTTCGTGACCGTAGGGAAAATACCTTGCATGGAGCTGATTTCCACCTTGCTTTGCGTTTCCCGGCGCAGCACCTCTGCCAGTTCGGCAGCAACCTCATAGCGCATGGCGTCGGAGATTATGACATAAACTCGTGCATCCGATGCTCTTACCTTATAGCGATAAAAATCCGTCTGCGAAGGGACATCGGGGATCTTGCCATATTCTTGTAAAGAATCGGCGGCGGCATTCGACCAATTCTCCCCCAACTCATTCAAGAACCAGTTGACATACAGACGCTCAACAACATCCTTCACATCGGCGAACATATCCGACAAATCCGCATGATAAACCTTGAGACCGGCATCATAGCTTTTATGGAACAGGCGGTAATATGCGTCGAAACGATAATAAAGCTCCGTGTATTCTGTCCAAATTTTTTGAGGTTCTACTGTATGGAAACCATCGGCATAGGATTTATAGAACTCCTGCATATTGGCGACTTGATACAGTCCGTCATAAAAATCCTTAACCACTCCATACCATGCACAAGTACGTCGCTTTTCCACCGTTTGCTTGATGGTCACTGGATCAATGATATTTTTCTCAATGTCACGCATGAGTTTCACGAGAATAATCTCGCTCACACAGGGGAATATCGCCGTATCAGATAAATCCTCCACGGTCAGTTTCATAAAACGTGTATGAAGATCTGCTTCGGATTCCACGTACTCTGCAATCTCGTAGAGAGCGGCCTCATCCTCTGCATAAAGCCAATCCGAAACGAAATCGTAACAATTCGACTGATGCGGTGCGGAAATATATTTTTCAAGCCCTGCCATGCACTCCTGCCGCAGTGTGCGAGCAGCGGCAGTAAGCATGATATGGACAGCCAATCCCCCAAGGGTTGGATTTTCTTGCGTGTACCCCGTACCTCGGGCAGCCATACGCCAAAACGCATCAGCAATATTGTAGGCTTCAAAATCCTGCCACAGATGATTGGAGGCATGATCCACCCCCGCCTTCAGAACCACCTTGATAATTCCGGCGGGCTTCGCGTCCTTGATCCCCGCCAAGGCCGCCATGATCGAGAGCTGCAATCCGCCGGCGGTCGTGGGGAGGTTCGTCTGCGCCATGATCTTCCTGCGGCGTTCCTTGGCGTTCATAAACTTGCGATACGGCTTGATGGCACTTCTGAGACTCGGTGTCTGCGGCATTCCCATCTCGCTCATCCACATGGAGATGAGGTCCGCGTGGAACTCCTCACTGTACAGTTCGATGTCCAACAGCCAGTTATCTTCTGGCATTTCGTAGGCAATGGGAGAATAGAGAAGATAGTTGCTATCCGTGTCATCCACGGCAAAGAGCTTCTTCACGACAAAATAGTTTGTCCCCGTGAGGACGGCGATCTTGGCGCTATCGAGCCGTATCTCTTCGATTTTATCGGCAAATTCCTTTTCCTCATCATGCCAGACAATAATGCGCCGCTGATAAAACTCCGGCAATGGCGCGGCAAAACGGCGGTTTAGCTCGGCGATAATCCGTTCTGTATCCATGTCATTCCTCGTCAGTGAATTTTTCTTCCAAAAGCCGCATAAGTTCTTTCTTGTCCGGCAGGACAAGCTCGTACTTACTGGCAAAAATCTGCGTGTTGTCCTTCGGCAAGGTCATCTCCACCACGGCATTATTTTTCTTCTTGCAAAGGAGAGTGCTGTTCGTCAAAGGTCAGCCGCATCTGCCGTCCCACGAAGGTATAGCCCTTACCCAGTTCCATGAGGAAATGCTGCAATTCATCAATGATACTTATCGCGCGAAAGTGCCAACCGCTCATAAAGAGCGGAATCGAACTGTCGCTTCATCTCCCGCAGACTCCAGCGTTCATTTGCGGCCTCGATTTCATAAAATTGTCGTTCTACCGGATTGCTTATGCTCATCAAAAACAGGTAATGCGACCAACTCAGGGGGAATTTTGCAGACAGTGTCTGCAAATTTGCCGAAACAGATTTTCCAGACAGCGTCTGGAAAATTGGCGAATACATGAGATAGAACTGCCGCATATTCGCCAGATTACTTTTAGAAAAGCCTTTGCCAAACCGTGCCGTTAGATTCTTTGCCAGTTCCGGCAGGAGTTTTGTACCATATTCCGCCCGCCGTTTGCCTCCTTGCTCATGCCGCACCTCACTTGATCTTTGCCAACACATCCTGAAAGATTGCGTAGTTGTGTTTTACACCGTCGTCCAGGTCGATGGCGATCATCTGGTCGGCGAGGTGGTGGATTTTCTCCTCGTATTCGTGGAGTTCCTTTGCCTTAGCCTCCACAGATGCCAGTTTCTTTCCGGCTTTCACCCTGTCCCCTTCGGTGGCGGCGTTATCCCGCGCCTGTTCCAGACTGTCAATGGCGGTGCGGTAGCGGGACTGCTGCTCGTGGACGTAGTCCATGCGAATGCGGGCGAGTGTATCCGCGCCATAGCGGTGCATATAGACGAGGCACTTGAAGCCGTTTTTCTTGCCGCTGTCAAAGAGCCAGTAGATCGGACGTTTTTGGTAAATCTTTACATGGTCGGCATAGAATCCCGTGAGAAAATAGTTTCGGATGATTTCTCGTGAACTTCCCCTGCCGCCAAGGGCGTCGGCAATGAACTGCAGATTCTCCTCCAATGTTTCCCTGCCGAAAACTGTCGCGATAAACGCCACGAACCGACCGACAATATCATCATCGAAATATTCATCATCGCATATTGGGATAACGGCGTCCTCATCCGGCAGGAACGTCGTATACTTGCTGTCATCCCATTCGCCCCCGGCATAGGCAAGCCCCGGCGTATCGAGGGAGTAGCGGCCAAACATGCAGCCGACGGCGTAGGAGACGAGACTCCGAATATCCCGCTGAAGATCGGCGCGCCGCACCGTCACATCCTTGTCCTCGACCTCGGGCGTGAGTTCATCCGTGAGTCCATAGATGTCGATAAAGATGCGGTTGAGTTCCTCCTCGTTTTCCTTTAGCTTGGAAAACCGATAGCTGCAATCCCACTCCCAGTGTTTATAGCATTCTGCTAGAAGCGTGACCGCTTTCTTGCGCTCGACAGAGTGGATGCCATAGGAAAGCTGCTCGCGGCGTTCGTACGCCATCGGTACAAGCGGATGGGACTGGAAATCCCATGAGGTTTCAAAGGCATCCCAGTCGGCGCGAGAGATGGAGATGTTTTCTTGTACCAAATCATCAATTTCTCCCATTGGAGAAATTATTAATGGAAAACATGACAATTCACTTGCCGAATAATGAATAGATGACACTACCTTTTTAAAGATATCCATTCCAACAACGGAATTGAGACATGCTAAAATATAAAAGCCATATAACTTAAAATTGAAAATAGCAGGACCTTCAACATTTATTAGTGTACCTTTTGGCATTATTCGAATAGAAAAAGGTTGTGAATATGTTGTATGTGTCCATGTTAACCCTTCACGAAAATAATATTCTTCTCCAACAATTCTTCCTCCTGCAGCACCTATATTAGCTTGTCGTATTTCCATCCCATTATTTTCCCAGTTGACGACACTACATATATTTCCATACCATTTCCTGTATCCGCCACCTTTAACCATTGGAAACCACTTTTTTGAAGGAAATTTATCATCACCATTATAATCATTGCAAAATTTTATAAATGAAATTTCATGCCATTGTCTCAAGAAGCGATTGTTATCATTTGTTTGCATACCTATCTTAGGCTCACAAACATCAGATAGTGCAGTAGCTTTATTGAGTATAGCTCTATAATTATTATTTAATTTGTACATAAATTTGTAAGAAGAATAAGTGCTAAAGTATTGAGCAGAAGATAGAAATTTTTTAGTAGTAAAAAAATCTGTCTTTTCTTCTGTATCGGATACATCAAAAAAACTTGCAATATACTCACGAATAAATTGTGTTTTCGTCGTTATGTACATTACAGTACCAAATCCAGATTCAAAAGCACCTATACCCAATTCGACACCAGAAATAATTATTGAACTTTCAATAAATTTTTTCCGTAAAATGGTATAGCTTGGATTGTAAAAAAAGCTATCTGGTGTTATTAAACCAATAAAGCCATTGGATTTAGATAAATCACCACATTTGATGATAAACGTAGCGAATGTATCAGCCTTACCAGCCTCATAGAAATTATTAATATAGGTTTTTAGCTTATAATTTAACCCTTTTACACCTGCATACGGCGGGTTCGTCACCACAATGTCATACTTCGCCGAGAGCCACTTTGCCTGTTGAATCAGCGGCAGAATCCTTTGCTCGACTTCGTCGATCCATGCCCGAAACAGGAGGTTCCCTGCTTCCTGCCTGGCTTGCTCAATAAAATCCACGAGTGCATCATAGCGATCTGCCGGCACCGTCAGCATGGAGCCGTATTCCTTGGCGTCTTGGAATGTCTCAATCAGATCATCCGCCATACGGATGAAATCGTCCTCGAAGGTAAGCTGCCCGGCAACAAGGCTGTCCCCTGCTGTTTCTGTCCACGTCGCAAGTCCGTTGCTCTCTTGGATTGCCATCACATTCGGCTGAATCCCACGGCTGAAAAAGCGACGGTCATACTGCCGCGCTTTCATCATCACGGCAAAATAGGCAAGCTGCGCCGCACGATCGTCGATGTCCAGTCCATAGAGATTGTTTTGCAGAATCGAAGCCGCTGCCTCACGAGCCGTATATCCATAGTCCTCGTAAATCCGCACAAGCACGTCAAACATATAGCAAAGAATATGTCCACTCCCCATGCAGGGATCGATGCAGCGAATATCCTCCGGCTTGAGCTTGGCGTATTCTTTTCGCATCTCGGCAAGCTGTTTTTGGACAGACTCTTCCTGCTCGGCTTCGGGGAGATAGTATTTCCACTCGCCTTGCAGACTTTCGTTCGGATGGCCTTCGAGCCACAAGCGGCCTAGAGAATTTTCCACCATGTAGCGCACGATCCAGTCTGGGGTGAAAAGCTGTGTGGCAGCGGGGATTTTTTCCTTCGTCACCTTGATGTTTTTCTTGAGATCGGCAAAGACTTTGTCCTTCGGCTCGGTGTTGTAGTATTGGTACAGCCAGCCGATGATCTGTACCTGATCACGCCAGTCCTCCTCGGGGATGCTGTCAGAGTCCCCCTGCTTGACAAGCCGCTCAATCACGCTGCCCGCGCGAAGCAGGTTGTCGGGCAGCAGCAATTCCGTGAAATCCTCCAGCCGCTGAAACATCCCCGGCAGGATTTCATTCAGGGCATTGCACTGCACGATGATAAGATAACGAAAGAGCGCCTCCTCGTCATTGGCTTCCTTCAGGGCATAGACTTTTTCCTTGTCCAGCCCCGGCAGATCCAGATGAATCGCCTCGGCGAGAATCTGCGGTCGGAACTCTCCGGCATCGTTGGTAAACACCCGCACATGCGAGGACAGATAGCCATTGACCTCCATAAAACGAAGCGCGGCGAAGCGGTTGAACCAAGTGTAGGCCGCTTCCTCCATCGTCTGCTCGTAGCCGTGCACCGCCACCTTCTCGATGAGCGCCGCACGCTGTTTCTTCTCGGTGTCGGAGAGAAGGCGACCGTCAACGCTGTCCGCTTCGGGGTCAGCAGGGATTTCAGGTGCAATGCCATAGCGCATCGCCTTCTTCGATACACGGTCGATCAGCTCGCGCCTTGCCGATACCGCATATTTCTTTATCGCATTCTTGTTCATCGCACTCTCCCCTATTCCCTGCCCTACTCCAGCCGGATGCCGTCGCAGTCCTTCAGCATGGTTTTCATGCGCCGCCGGATATGTTCCACATATTCGTCAATATCCGCATCTGTCTCCACCGTGCGCTTGGGAAACATGGTCATGCGGTGGATCGGCTTGATTTTTTTCGTTTTAGAAGCTTTCTCTGACGGCGTATTCCGCACCTCTTCCGGCTCAGCTTCTTCCTTATGCAGATCTTCAATCTTGGAAAGGGCTTCGTCCTTCTGCAGCCACATATGGTGAATCTGGCTGTCCACGATCGCCAGTTGCCGAATGTTGTTGACTATGTAGTCCTTTTTGTGCGTGAAGTGCGTCTCTGCCTCGTGCATGATTGCTCTGGCTCTGATGTCGTCTTCGGCTTTGACGCGAATCTCTTCCAGACATTCATCGGCGATTTTCAGAAGTTCCTGCCGCTTTTCCTCCAACATGGCATCATGCTTGGCATGTACCTTCGCCAGCAGGTCGTTTAGCTCCGGCAACCGCCCATAGTTGAAACCGCCGCCGTCCGGAATCAAGGTAATGAGGCGAATCGTGTTGAGCGCCTTCTCTGCCTCTTCATCCTTAGCGATGTATTCAAGGTCGTGTTGGAGCGCTTCCTCGTACTTTACCGCCTCGTCAAAAAGCGCCTTCTGATTTTTGAAGAAGCCCTCAACATTCTGTACCTTTTCTTTCAGATCGTAGATCTCGTCCTTCTTTTTGATTACACAGTCAATGAGCGCCGTATTGTCTTTGCTGTACGAAAGAACCTCCTTCATGGCATCGACTGCCGAAGAAACCACAGGTTTATCCGGGTATTTATGCCCCGTATAGCGAGTGAGGAGGTTTTCATACCGCTCCTTTTCGCCCTCGAATCGGACTGTGATATGACGGATCAGACCATCCTCGTCCTCGGGCACGTCCATCTCTTCGAAGTAATCCCGCAAGAACTTCCGTACCTCGTGGATTTTGGCGAGAGATACTGTCTGGCGTTTGGAGACGATGGTGCTGCCGATCTCACTCCTTTTATGAAGCATCGGGGGGAGTTTCGGATCATTCGGCTGGATGGTACTGCCGCCGTATTTCACGGTGACCTTCTGCTCATGGATGAGCTGTGCCACCACACAGGCGATGTCCAGTTCCTTCCAACCGTAAGGAATCCCCTTATAGCGGCTCTGGATATCCAGCATCGAGGTGCGCAGTTTTTTGGCGTGCTGTATCTCCAGATACTCCTCCACCTTGACGGCGGCCTCACTGTTCGCTCCCGTGTCGAAGAGTGTCTGCTCCGCGCCGCGCAGGATGGAGGAAATATCCGCCTCACTGTCCGCATTCTTGCGGATCAGAGGAAGGTCGCTATAGACATGGGCGACGAGATACTCCAGTGCCTGATCGATCTTGTTCTTGGCATCGCCGGCTTTCAGCAGCAGATGTTCCCCGTCCACATAGAACTCGGCTGTTTCGATGGCCTTGATGAGCTCTGTTTTTGCCTCCGATTCGTACTTCCGTGCCTCTTCCTGATGGCTTCGGATGATGGTCTGCACCGACTGGGGAAGCTGCGTCACGTTTTTCTGCATGACGTACTTTTGCACCTTCATGGCGTTTTCGATGGACTGATAGTAGGGCGTATCGGCGAGAAGTACCAACGCCTGCCCGACGGATTCGGCGGTAAGACGCAATTCTGTTTTTTCGACGACATCCGTTGCTACCGTGAGTATTTTGAGTTTCATCCCGCCCGTCACCGGACCCACGGCAGTCGTGTCCACCATCCCATCAATGGGAAAATCATATCTGCCGTCATAGCGATATTTCCGAGCGGTGTAAATATCGCCGAAAATGATGCTGCCGATCTTGGACACGATGGATGAGGTATCCACGGTGGTATTGCGATAAATATCCCGCTGAATGTCCTGCTCCTCATCGGTGAGGAAGTTGTAAACGTCCCCTGCGCGACCGATGTAGTTTTGCGTGAAGAGCCGCTCAAGGGACGCACCCACCCGTTCCCGCATGGCGATTTTATCGAGGCTGATCTTATCCGCCATAAGGATCACGAGATTGTCAAGGGTCGCCTTCACATCGTCCACATAGCGCACGAGGTAGAGGAGTTTCAGCACAGCCACGTCCTGCACTTCCAGTCCATGTCCTGCCTCGGCTGCACGCTCGGCTCTCTCGATGACCCGGCGGATGGAACTGTCAAGGAAGGTATGCACCGTGTCATAGAAAAGATGGAAGGGGGCAAGGGCATACTCGTTCTTGTCCTCGATTTTCTGTGCCGCCTCCTGAAAGCCGGAGAGCATGGAGCGCTCCCCACCGGAGAGATGTTTGCCGGAGTTGCCGTGCTTGCGGATTTCGGCAAAGACCTTCTGCATGAGGATAAACTGATAGGGGATGAAGGGGAAGTTCCGCGCAAATTCGGCAGCGCCGTTGTAGCCGCGGATATCTTTCACCGACTCCGTGAAGCTGAAGAGATTTTTCAGCACGGAGTCGTTCTGTGTATAGAGGGATTCTAGCGCCTCTTTGGCGTCCAGTGTTTTCTTCAAGATACGCTTCTGGATCACCTCGTCCGCCGAAGCCGAGGAGAGGGAGAGGCGTGTCTTGAATCGTGCCTGAATACGCGAGAACTCGTTTTCCCGCGTCTTGATGACCTCGTCGATGGCCTCCTGCCCGGTGCAGACCACCCAAACTTTGCCTTTGCACTCAGCTCCGATTGTCTCCACCAGCGACTGAAGATTGAGAAGCAGGCTTCTGTCATCGCCAACATACTGCCCTACTTCGTCGATCATAAAGAGCAGGCGGAAGTCGCGGGGCCTCTCCACCACATATTCCTTGATCTCGGATACAAGCCTAGCGATGGAAATGTCCACGGTCTCCGTGCCGTTAAACCAGTTCTCGGCGGCACTCTCACTCATGCCGAGGACTTCGGTCAACGTGCTGACTACATCGTCCTCAAAGAAAGCAAAGGAATCACGGGAGGACAGCCACGATCCGCCGTTCTTTTCCTCGAATACCCTACGGAACTCGGCGGTCTTTCCTTGTTTTTCGATAAACTGCTCCAACTTGGCGACCTTCAAGTCCTCGCCGTAAAAACCCAGATAGTTATAAAACATCTTGGCAAACACACGCAGAACCGCTGTTTCATCTTTTTTGCCGGAGCTTTGCACGTCGATATTAAAGAGAATGGTGTGCGTTTCTCCACGGGTGACCTTGTCTATCGACATGAATGCAGCAGGATCGTCTTCAAATTTCCTGCGGAAACGCTCGACAGTCCTTACGCCCTGCACTTCTTTGTTCTCCAAGAGATAGGAGAGCATTTTCAAAAAGTGGGATTTACCGCTGCCAAAGAAGCCGGAAATCCACACGCCGATCTCGGAGATATTTTCTTCAAAGGACTCGCCGTAGTTGTTGAAAAAAGCGATAAAGTGTTTTTTCAGTTCCTTTGTGATGACGTATTCATCCAGCTCCTGCACGAGAATGGCGCTTTCGTCCTGCTCGACTTTGACTACGCCGTTGATTTTGCGGTCAATGTCCTCGGCGAACATATTTTTAATAATCATGAGACATATCCCCTACACAACATTAAAAGCCCGGTAATATGGATGGGGCGTCAACTTGTCGAACAATCTTACATAACGACCGTCAAACGTCCCCGGATACATGACTAGGATCGGCACATCGAAAAAATGCGGCTGCATGGCATCCAAAAGCGCATGAACACGGATAAAGGGGAACGCCTCCCCCACGCCGGTAATGAGAATGACATCGCCGACGTTATGAGGCTCGGCCTTCATTTTTTCGATAAAGGCGAGATTGTTTGCGATACGCGCCATGTGCTCCAAAATGAATTTATGTCCCTTTTTATTTTCTAAATCGGGAATTTTATCCGTGATGCGTTTATCATCGCAGATGGCAAGGAATACTTTGTAAAGGTTGTATTCGATGATGCGGCAGCCCGTACCGACACCCTCCGTCAATTTTTCCGTAAAATGCCGGACAGCCATTTCCTCTGTGGGATCATAACAAAAAATGCGAATATTGACTTCGTTTGACAGCCCGTTTCCGTTGAGAAACTCCTGGCTCTGCACCAGCTGTCGAAGGGCGTCGAGGCGTTCGTTCAGTTTGCTCATCAGTCTATTCCTATTCCAGACAGTTGAACGCCGGGAGAGCTATCTCCTGCCCGGACTCTCGTATCGCACGTTCCAAAATCGGACTGATTAGCACGGGATTCAATCTCTCCGCTTTAATGCTGTTCAGGTACCCGTTTTCCACCAGAATCTTCATAAGCACCTGCCTGAGTTTTACAATCGTCTGATCGCTCCATGCAGCCACCCAATCATCCTGTTCCTGCAGCCACAAGAAAAACACATGCAAATCCCTCTTGCTGAAGGAATGATCCAATTTACGATATTTCTCGCCAATAACCGTGAGCATAAAATCCCATACCAAGCGATATTGACGCATCATGGCATAAAGACATATTTGCCTTGCCACATCACCGGGTTCAACAGCTATGGCAGTGATCAATGTTTGATCGGACAGTGCCTCCAAGCGTCGCAAGCAGGTAAGAACCATCCGGTGAACAGATTTTTCTGTGGGATATTGAAAAAGATTTTCGGAAAAAATCTTCTTTATGATTTGATCCTTTTCAAGTCCTTCATCCAGTAATCTCGCCGTGATTCGCGTTTCGTGAAACAAGAACTGCTCGCGTGTCATGACTGCGCTGTATGGACTGGACGCTTTTCGCTTTCTGTCGATTTCCTGCGGCATGATTTACCTCCGTGCGTATGGGCTTATTTTCTTTGAATAGAATCTATTCTCATTACATCTCCATATCGCACAACACCAAATTATCAATCTACCAGATCCGGCCTAGTGATAAAGCCATAAAGCCACGTCATTCCTCCGTTATTGTTTTTTTCTTAATATGATAAGCAATTCCATGTTTCTGACAAAACGAAACTACTTCTGCCGCACACTCATTATAAAAATGCTTATGTCCTTCGTAGGAATTTGCTGCCTTGCTATAGTTCGTTCTCCCGAAAACAATTCGGTCGACAAAAGATACCGCCTCAAGTAGGTCATGCAGATCCTGCTCAACCATGTTCGGTGTTGGATACGGCTCCATGCTTACCCATGTCTTACAATTTGCATCGTGAAGTACCTTCAATGCCGCCAGCCGATCTGCACAGGAAACTGCTCCCGGTTCCATTTGTTCTCGGTACGACTCATCCAGAGTGATCAGTGTGATTCCATGTTCATTTTCTGGAGAAAGCTCCGCCAGTTCTATAGGTAGTACGCCTTTGGTCAGAGTCGTGCATTTGATACCAGCCTCATTTAGCTTTCGGATGGCCGCAATGCTCATCTGGGACACCTCTGGATATCCTTGCATAAACGGATCTGTGGTAAAGCAAAGCTGGACAGAGAGAATCTTATCCCTCAACTTTGGAATTTCCTTATCGAGCAATGCAAGCGTATTTGAAACAAGCACCGGTTCAAGCCAGTCCTCATAATCCTTGATCTGCCCGAAGCGCTTTTTCAACAGGAATGCATAACACGGATATCGACACCCATGTACACATCCATGGACATGATTCATTGTGTAGTCACCATACTCTACCCCTGTTTGATAAAGCATGGATTTTCGTT
>ERZ773083.1540-NODE-1540-length-15523-cov-3.017067_pt1 | contig 15523 bp, 21 predicted proteins | sample MGYA00511465_ERZ773083 | MGnify/ENA primary metagenome ERZ773083 (study PRJEB29015, sample SAMEA2738001) | human oral metagenome | biome: human oral; feature: human-associated habitat; material: dental | place: China | collected 2060 ... | reverse complement strand
CCTTTAAAAAAAGACAGAAACAACATTTTAAAAAGTTGGATAGATTATTTTAACAATACAAAAACAACCATTAAAAAGCTTTTAGTAACAGGTATTGTAAATCAGAAGTTATTGGAAGCAATATGTAATCAAACGTCACTTGAAGAACTCGTTATATTTCAGGGCAATTTCTCGGACATACAGTGTATTACAAAATTAAAAAACTTAAAGGCTCTTTCTATATATGCTTCATCAAGAGTAAAAAGTTTGTATTCCATAGGCGAAATACAAAATTTAGAAGTGCTTATATTATCTAACTTCACCGGCGTAACGGATTATTCGCCGTTGGGCAAATTAAAAAATCTTAAACAACTGGGAATTCATAGTTCTATGGGAAATATAATTAAAGTAGATTCTTTTGATTTTTTAAAAAGTCTTAATAATATTAAAAATCTTCATACAACAGGATTTAGGCTATTGAATAGAGATTATTCGCCCGTTTTAGAACTTGAAAAATTAGAATTCCTATCTGTTAATATGCCTGCTTATGACTATAAAATATGGAATGATAGGTTTGCAGAAAAGTTTAAAGATATTCCACAAAATGACCATGTTCGTTAGTTTGTATTTACATAATTTTAAAACCGAGATGATAATGATTACCGAATGGATAGAAAGAATAAAGCGAAAACATAATTGTAAAGCACATTTTGGAAATGATAGTTTTCAAATGAAAGACTGTATCGTAGCTCCAGTCCACCTGATTCCGGAGGAGATTTATGATAATCAAGAGTTTGATTTCTATATCAAAACAAAATATGATGTTTACCTGCTCCGTATTATAAATAATGAATCTAAGTGCGGTATTATTTATCCGGCAAAACTGAGTGGTATTATATATATCGTAAGCAATTTACCTATTAGTAAAAAGAATATAACCGAATCTATTCAAAAAACATTAAATCGATTAGAGGAATATGGCTTTCCAAATTTAAAGAACTCAAAATGCAAAATCGCATTTCAAATGGAGTGATAAATTGAGCACTTACACAATGAAAGAAAAAACGTTGGTTACTCTTAAAGATGAAATATCTTTTGAATATCCGTTTTCTGATGATATGCCTATGATTTACTTAGGTGAAATAGCTAATATGCCGGAACATGGTATTTTTATAGGCAAATCGGGGAAATGCTATTTTGGATATCATATTTCAAATTTTAGAGAATTAAGCGAAGATGAGATATAAAATATTAAGACAGAAAATATTTGGAGAAGTTTACAATGAATAATCAGATGGATTTTGTACTGCCTACTTTATATGATAAATTTTTATTAGAAATAGGAGAGGATGGAGAATTTACAATAGAGGATACCGGTATCATTTTATATTCAACGGCGGATTTGGTAGAAAGAAATACTACTTATCAGATAGAAGAATGGGAGCCGGATTTTTTTATGATTGGACAGGACGGTGACGTGGCTTTCTTTATAAAAAAAGATTCTGATGATACTATTTATATGAATGATTTGGGAGCCTTGGGTTCGATTGAAATGAAGCGTATAGCCTCAGATGTATATGAGTTTGTCAAACATTCAGACGAGGGGATTGATTGGAGGACTTAATGGAATTAATTGAATACATGCGGCTAAGAAATAAAATGACACAAAAAGAATGGGAAGACTCTTTTGAGAAAAAGGAAAAAGAGATTATTGTTCTAAGACACGAAGGCGGCGGCGGAAGTTTGAGAAACGGTTTTTGGGACTGGGCTGCTTATTTCTTAGCTTATGAGGACTGTGAAACAGGTGAACTGCATAAAGAAGAAGGGCGTATAGTATTTCCTGTCACAGATAAAGAAAATTTGCCATATCAATTTGAAGACGAAACCATTTACAAATTAAAGGTGCGTGCAAAGCTTCCTGAGGAAGTTCCAAACGGTGCACTACCGGCAAAAAAACATTTTTTAGTTGTGGAAGTTCTTGAAAAAAATGCGGCTTGTAAGGAATTGGAAGAAATACTTGCAGAGTATAGAAAACCTATAATTTTACAAGATGATATATTAGGTGAACTGATTTATGATAAACAAATTAAAAGTTTTCAAGGAAGTATTATTTGGCAGGATAGAAAAATAAATATTATATTAGATGTAGATAAGGATAATAAGGGTGAAATAACAAAGGCGAAAAAAGCCTTGAAAACAATGCTTTCAGAGCAGGCAAAATGGGATGCAGACCTGCGTAGTTTTGCTGCAAAAAAGCTTACTAAACTCGCCTGCGAATGGGCAGAATCTGATGAAGAAGCTGCTGAAATTACAGAAGAAAGTTTTGCAAAAAGAATTAGCCTCAGTTCAATTTGGATGACATCAGGCGGTCCATTTTCTGCTTATTTTGATGATGATGACCTTTTCTTCGGACATAGCATAACGGTTTGCGGCAGCCCTAAGAAGGGGATTGTGTCGGCTGATATGGAAGGGTAAAACATATACTGATATTTATGGTAATGAAAGGAAAAAATGGAAAAACAAGTGCTTATAAATCAATGGTTGCATGAGCAGGAAATAGCTCATATTAAAGGCTGGGATTTCTCACATATTAGAGGAAGATATAAAGAAGAGGATGATCTCCCATGGGATTTTGAAAACATTATAAAATCCCATTTGAATGATACAGATTATTTATTGGACATGGAAACAGGAGGCGGCGAATTTCTTTTGTCTTTTATGGCAAACGCTAAACATACTGCTGCGATTGAAGGATATGAACCAAACATCAAAATATGTGAGGGCAGACTTCTTCCGTTAGGAATAGCTTTTAAAGCATGTGACGGTGGAGATATTCTTCCTTTTGAAGATAACTACTTTGACATTATTACTAACAGACATGGCAAATATAATATAAATGAGATTAAAAGAACCCTTAAAAGCGGAGGAGTATTTCTTACGCAGCAGGTCGGTGCAGAAAATGACAGAGAACTTGTAGAACTTTTGATAGGTGATGTTGAAATTCCGTTTCCGGAAGCTTATTTAAATATTGCAAGACAGGAATTTGCTGATAACGGATTTGACATTGTGGAAGAAGATGAAGTCTACAGACCGATAGAATTTTATGATGTAGGTGCACTGGTTTGGTTTGCCAGAATTATTGATTGGGAATTTCCCGGATTTGAAGTGGAGAAATATCAAAACAACCTTTTTAAAGCACAGGAAATTCTTGATAAAGAAGGTGTAATTAAGGGGAAAATTCATAGATATTATTTTGTGGCTAAAAAGAAATAATAAATTTTAGTTTGTTTTTTGAGTAAAACAGTAAGCTATAGGAGATTAATATGAATCGGCATGATAATTTTGATTTCACTTTGGTCTGCACTGTAAAATTTTATAGAAGAAAGAGAAGCTTACCGCCTGATTTGAGTAATGGGAAATATTGTCCTCATTTTATGATAAAAACAGATACAAGATATCTGGGTATTTGTTTTATTGAAGGGCAGAAAGCGGACTTTGAGACTTTAGTAAAAAGTCTGGTTGTACCATTGTATGAAGAGGTTGACTATTCCGGATTAGTCTGCGGAACTGATTTTTATATAATGGAAGGGCAAAATAAAGTTGGAGAAGGAATTATAGATGAAATTATTTAATGATACAAGTATCAAATACTTTTGATACCCACATAGTATAATGGAAACTTAATAATTTGGGATTATAACTAAGGAGAAGAATAATGGCAAAGAAAAGAATTACCTTACCTAAAAATTTTGATGAACTGATTACAGCAGGAGATGTTGAAGCACTTAAAGCCGTCTATGATAAATGTGAGCTTACCGCTCATGACGGCAGATACAGCCTCAATACGGCGCTTCATTATGGCGGTGTTCCTGATGAACTTGTGATCTGGCTCGTTGAACAGGGCTTAGATGTAAATACACTCGATTATTATGGGCGTACGCCATTATATAAACATGCCACTCTGGGCAGAGATACTGTAAAACTGCTGTATGAATTAGGAGGAGATATACAAAAACCTGATACATATGGAAGTACCCCTCTGCATACGGCAGCAGGGTTTTTCCGACCTAAGATAGTAAGTTTTTTGATTGAAAAAGGTGCAGATGTTAATGCAAAAAATGATATGGGACGAACTCCGCTAGCCGAAGCCCTTGCTACTTGCAGAAATAGTAATATTGTACAGGCAGCGGAAATTGCAGAAATGCTGATAAAGGCAGGTGCTGAGGTAGTACCTGAAATGACGGAAAGAGTCGAAATAATCGGTAAGGATTTTGAATTTCACAGAGAAAACTTTAATAAAGATTATCTGGCTGAAACAGAAGCAGGGCTTGAGAAACTCTATACACTATTTGATGTAAAGCCTGCTCCAAAACGTAAAATACATGACGGCGTTTCTCCTATTATTGTAAAGACGGGTTCTTGGAGGGAACAATACGATGAACTTTGGGAGATGCTGATTCCTTCAAGCGGAGCTGCAAAAACAGTACAGGGAGAAGTCATCCGTATAACAGGCAGGGTGCAGGATGAGCTATATAGAAACGGCGGAGTAAACTGGGATAAAGATTATAGAAATATGCTTAACACCCTGCCAAATCATTTTGCTTCAGGCACACCGCTTTCTGAGGAAGAACTGGAAGAGACCAAAGAGCTTATTTCAAGCATACGTGCAAACGGTGAGGATGAAGATGCTATAACGGAGCGTTTGCGTGAACTTTCGGTTCTCTGGGTGCTTTCAAATCCGACTCCTATTCCTTTAGGTAAAACAAATTATAACAGATGATTGAGAATATAAACTTATAAAAATAGTTCTTTGAGGCGGCAAAATGAGCGGAGAAATCTCACACAAGTATTTTTTGTTCTCTTATAAATAAGCAATAGGAAAAGATGGAATAAGTCGTATTATCTTATTGAAAAACAAGAGAAAGAAAATAACTTTGATGCGAACATAAAAGGAGAATGTATATGCATATTTTTAAACCAATAGTCATTTTATTATGTATTGTGTGCAGTGCAATCTTTTTAAATGCCTGTTCGCATATTAAAGAAGATAGTGAAATGATAATCAAATATTTGGATAATAGATTTGGTAAGGATGCATATACCATTAAGAAAGATAAATATTATCGCCGCTGGCTTGTGACATTAAATGAATATCCCGATCTCATCATTTTTTATACTGTTTCCCGTGATCCTCTTTCCATGACATCACCTTCTATAAAAACGAATTTTGATGAGATTTTCGGCGAGTATATCATTGAGGAATACAAAAAAAATTATGAACTTGGTAATGATGAGATTTTTTGGGAAATCCCTATAAATTTTATATACTATACGAAAGTACGTTCACTTGAAGGATTGAAAGTTCCTTATGATAGAGCGATGGAATTTATTGCATTCGTTTCTGAAAAACATCCGATGCTTATTGATGAGAGATTACTAAACATACGAATGGATATTGACGGCATCAGACTGAAAGGTGTTGCCGATAATGATAGCATGATATATCTTGATATATCTGAAGTAAAAAACGATGGGCTTAGTATTACGGCATACGAAGACATTTGTAAAGAATTAACTCCAAAGTTAAAAACGCATTCGGATAATCCGAATGGATTTACATTTCATGCAGATATTGGGAAGTCTTTTATTTTAGGCAGTGATACATTTGAAGATTGTTTCTTTAAAAACCTTATTGTAAAGCAAGGAACGATTGAAGAATTAAAAAACATCATTTTGCAACCGGGGGAAATAAGCAACTCTTATGTTTTTAAAAGTGATAATCAATATGAGTTTACAAATATAACTTTACAAGCTAAAAACTTATCGGATTCACCATGTTCTTTGCTTGAGGCAACGATTGTCAAAGCAATTATAGACGATGCAAAAGAAATATATATTGAACCGGTATGGATTGATCTTGTTTTTGATAAACGAAGAGAATGGAAAGAACCTTATGAAGTACTAGGAATTTCTCCTCCAAAAACAGAGCAAGAGAATATGGAAGGTGTGCAATATAAAAATATTAAGATTTTATTTGAAATGAATCAATATTACAAAGAAGTTAAAAGGATTACATTAACCTTTCTATAAGTAAGCAAAACTAAATAAGCAGCACTTGTTAAGGAATGTATTAGAATTATGAACGGAGAGATGATAAATGGCAATAGACGGTGTAAAAATTATAGACAGTGACGATGGGTATGATATTTACAATACTATAGTAGAACGATATAAAGACGGTGAAAATATCGACACAATAATTGAAGATATTTTAAATGATGAGAATAACTTTTGTATAGATTCATTTTACACGGAGATTTACTGGACTGCATTCGCTTATTCTTTGTGGAAGGTCGGACATTTGCCTGAGAAGATAAAGAATAAGGCATTAACAATAATTGCAAAAGGTGCTGATGATTTCTGGCTTGAAATTGACGGGAAAGCTTTAAAGCAAAGGCAAAAGGAACTCAATAAACTGGCAGTACAGCTGCAAAGTGAAAATCAAAAACCGATTAAGGTACCGAAGGCAAAAATTAAACGAAATCCGTATTTTAACGTGGGGGAAGTGCTTGCCGTTAAATTTGAGAATGAGTACGGCGTCGTTTTTGTTTCAGATGTTGACCAGACACCAAGAAAAATAGAATATCATTTAGCTTGCACGCGTTTGTTGCAAAAAGATAAGCCGAGTATGGATGATTTTTTGAATAGCGAAATTGCCTGTAAGAAACAAAACACGAAATATGCTCTGGATACGGATTGCTGGTTTAATCACAAAGATTTAGGACTCCTATTAGATAAACTTGAAAAGATAGGTGAAGTCATTTTCGAAGATTATTCTTTAGGACTATTAGCGCCTGCGCATACATTGGAGAATATATACGAAGAAATTACCGCCGACAAGAAGATTTGGCAACTTCGCTTTATAGAAACTTATCATTTGATAAAAGAAATTAACATAATATAGTGGACACATACATGATGAAAAAATTTGAATTTGTGGCAGGAACACCAAAAAGCGAAATGATTATGGGATTATGCTTTCCGATAAGCTTTATGTTTCCTATATTACTAACCTACCTGCTGTTATTTTATTCTGGAATGATTACTTACAAAATTCATCCGCTATTTAAATTTTTAGTGTTTTTACCTGCATTTGTTATATCATATCTTATTATGAAAAAAATTCGTAAAAGTGTAGCAAAAAAATTTATTGTTTATATCGATAAGCTTAATATAAGAATTTTAGAAAATGAAAAAGAAATTATAGCCGGTAAAATCTCATTTTGTAAAATCAAATCGAATCATGACAAATTGGTAAAGGTTGATATAGGAATTGATAATCGGAAAATATCATTTATATCAAGACCGAAAGAATACAAAACAATTACAGGCGCTACATCCTTCAATCCTTTCGGGATAAGCGATATATCAGACATGAGCCGATTATTGACCTTGGGAAGAGAAGTACAATATCTTATTGAAAAACAAGGGGAAAATTAGATTTACCGACATAAATGAATAGCGCATGTTTGCATCTCCCTAATTCATCCATGTTTTCATTATTTCAGTGAAATCGGAAATCATTAAATTGAAATCATAATTCGGTGTTTTCTTTTTTTGTTTTTCTGCAATAGTTCTAAGTGCAATTAAAAAATACTCTGCCAGTTTTTCTTTTTGCTGACGATGTGTTAATCGGCTGAATTCTTTTTCAAAATGTATAACTACATTTATCTTGCCTGCATCTGCTCTAAATGGCCCGTATTGAAATCGGGGACGCAAGTAATATCCGTTTTCGGAAATCTCTTCTTTTGTGTATAATTTCTGTAATTCTTTTGCGGCTTCTTGATTTGATAATTTGCGTCCCGATTCATCGATGATATAGTTTGTTTTACAATGAGCATTATCATAATAGCTGAAAGCACATTTCAATAAAATACAATTTACGACTTTGCCGTATTTTTCGGGACGCATCTTTTTATTTAATTCGTCCTGAAGTTTTTCTTTAATGCTTTCTATAACCGGTTTTGAATTTTCATAACAGTTTGATATTGTATGCACAATCCAAACAGGATTTTTAGGAATCCAATTACGTTGACTTTCAATTTTTATGTCTTCTATATTTTCTGTTACGGAGTAATCCCAACACATCGATTGCTTCTTGTCTTTGCAGTCGGGAGAGGGGTAATAGGAAGTTCTACCCTGCTCCATGGTAAATCCTGTTTTTCTTTTTGACCATATTGCCTCGACAAACCGGAGCTCTCCAAATCTGTTGCAAAAAAAGGTACGGGGATTACCGTTAAAAAACACACCTCTTGACGCTTCCAAAGGTTCATAATTTCCCCAGCCGATTACGGCAAGACATTCACAAAGCCGCACCGCCTTGTTCCACTCCGAGACGCTTTTATAATCCGCATATTTTAAAAACTCTACAAAAAGTTTTTCACGTATGTTTTCAATGGAGTTTTGAGAATGTAAAAAATCTTCCAGTTCCGATAAGTCGTTAATTGCATAAATTTCGTTCATATTTGCCATCCTTGTCTTTCGGATAGTCCATACCGACAGGCAAATAAGGGGTTCCCAAAAACTTGGAACTTTTTATATCCGTTGTTTCACCGTCGTTTAGGGCTGTCGCAAGAATTTCGACAGAACGCTGCCTGTATTTTTGTAAAGCGGTTTCGTATTCTTTCATAAAATCGGGAATTTGTTTCATGATTATACTTCTTATATTTAATCCTTACTTAAAAATCTGACAGCCGATTTTCGAGCTTTTTCTATTTTTACCACATCTTCATTTTCAACAGCGATAGCCGATATCCATTTTTTACCGAATAAACTCTGTGCCGACTCTATCATTACGCCGCATGCAAAAAGGTCTTTTTCCGCAGCGATTGCCTGTCTAAAAACATCTTTTACATCCGGGAGTATTGTTTGACTATGCAGTCTATTACATGATAATTGCCATAGCCCCGAAGCTGACCATGCACGGCAAAGACTATCCTCGTCGTGAAGCATTCTGTCATTAAAAATACCAATCTCTTGCGCTGTCCCAACCCACCCGACAGCTATCAGCACTTTTCGCCTCAGAACACAGTCCTTCGTATTTAAATACGAAACAAGTATCGGTACAAGACAATTGCATGCAGCCGTATAAAAATCGCGATGTTTCGACCTTACAAGAATTTCGGCAATGAGATAGGCGGTGAACACCCGTATTTTTTCGGTTGAAGCTTTGTTTATAGCCGCAAAAAGAAAATCAATTCCCGCTAAATCGTGTTTATCGAAACTGTTATCCAAATGCAACGAATCATCTCGCTCCCAGTCTTTGCAAATCAATTCGTAATGATAAGCGAGCTGATTACTGCCGCCTAAATCGGCTATAAAACCGATACATTCGCTAAGAGGAAAACCGGTTCTTTGTAAGTCGGCATACTTTTTTTGTAAATCTTCTTTTGTAAGATTTTGACGGCGTAACCGTTCCGCTTCAAGTTCTTGCAAAACTTTTTCCTTCCTTAAAATTGAACAACTGAACAAAGTATCAACTTTAGAAGTTGTTCAATTAGTGCGCGATAGCGCACATATAATATACGATGTTTGCCGAACGGCAAACTCGTCATTTAACTTCGACTGCACTATTTTAGCGGTCGAAGTTAAACCTTGAATTCTTCATTACTTTATCTCCGATTTTATATTCAACCTCAAAAAACCTAATTAATTCTTTCCCTCAAACCATGAAGAAAGTACTTTTGCTTTTACGGCAAATTCCGTCTCTCTTAATTGAATAAATTCTTCCCGATATATTTTTAATACCTCAAAAGAATAATAATAAAAACTGTAAAAAAGATCATCGGGAAAAACATTCTCATCTTCATACCGGAGGCAATCATCATCTTCATTATAAACTTCAGACCATAAATATTCTTCCTTTAACATATCTTCAAAAAAAGGAAGAGGATCTGCATGTTCCAATTCATCACCCTCACAAAAGCTCTCAGCTATTATTGCAAAACCTTCCAGCAGTTCTTCTACAATGTAGTGCGCATTCTTATTTGTACTGCTCTGAGTTAAAGCTTTCATAAAAATTCTTGTAAGAAATATAAGAGTAAACGGAGTTGCATACCACAGAGTACTTTGATGTTCAATATTTATTGCTATTTCATACAATGCATTTTCTATTTTATCCGTGTCCTGCATGTTTTCCAATATTTCAAAATATTGAGGAAACAAGGTCGCTCTTCCATAAGTTGTAGGAAGCCGATGCCAAGGAACATCTTCCATTTTTAAATTATGAATATAAGAATTGTTTTGCATACAATATCACTCCTTGCATATTTTTAGCAAATTGTGTTTTACAGCTTATATCTTTCCATCATATCCATCAGTACCGAGGCTGTATCAATTTCTTGTGAAAGTAAATCGTCAAACTCTTCTTCAAGCTCATCTTGTCTGTCACAAATCCATAATAAAAATTCTTTTGCTTTTTCATAATTTTGATGAATAAAATAATATTCACCTAAAATACATTTTGCAGATGTAACACTGGCAAGATCATCATCGAGTTCGACTACCTTATTTAAAGTTTCCAAAGCCTCGTCATACAATTTTTTATTTAGTTGAAGCATACCCTTTTTTAGATATAATTCTCCGTTCATATTTTTACCCCTATAAAAACTTTTTACAAGGATTATTAAATCCTGAAAAAAGTTTTTTCAAATGTGTGCCGGAAAGCACACATATATAATAATACGATGTTTGCCTGAAAGGCAAACTCGAAGATAAACAGTGAGGCTGAATTTCTGCCGAACTGTTTATCGTGCCTCCATATATTTATTCTATCATCTTTCAACCGTTTTTGTAAGTGTTGTAATTATATTGTCCAGTGTTTTAGATACGGAATTAAAGCCGGCTTTTTTTGCAGCCTTAGGAGTTTTTTCCAATGAAAATGATACGGCTTCTTTTAAAGCTTCTACATCTTTTAGTGAAATAAGATTTTCCTTCGCCACAGCATTCCCAAAAGAGTCTGTAATAATTTCATCATCATTCAAAAGTGAATAACAATTGCGAATCATTATGCCGATATGAGAAAGTGTTATATAATCCCGTTTTTTCTGCATAAGCTCTATGATTACAGGCCAAACTTCGGAAGTTTTCTTTAAATACCAAAGCAGGCTTGCTGCAGCTTGCCGTACAGAGGCATCTTGATGCACTAAAAATAATCCTCCGAGCTCACAAGCCTTTATTTTGAATTCTGTGTTTTCTTTTTTTGCGATAAAGTTTTGAGAATCTTTTACCAAATAAGCTAAATCAATATAACGTTCACAATATGTTTTAATCAAAAATAAATATTCCCATAACAGTTTCAGATCTTTTTCGGATTTTACTATTTTAAAAAGTTTTGTGTAATTTTTAGTTTCAGAAAACCAATCTCTTATCGGATAGGTATTTTTCGTACCCGTTTCCAAACAAGAAGCTTGTCTTAAAAACTTTATCCCTTTTCTTCTCATGCTAATATCGCTGCTTTGCGCTTGCAGCAATGCTTCATCTAATGCTTCTTTTGAATACTTTGCCATATTCTTAACTAATCCCTCTTAAACTTTTAAGAACAATTTCTTTAAACAGCTCGCCATCAAAATTATATCCGGCTGCTTTAAGCTTTTTTTCAATAATTCCGCCTAACTGTATCAACGAGTTTTCCATGAATAGAATAAACTTTCTATCCACTGGAAGAACAGGTTCTAACGACCAATAGTTTTTATCGATACAAAACTCTGTCGTATATTCTGTCTTTGCACGGAAATATCGGGTTGCAGTAATACCCGTTTTATCGCAATAAGAAGAAACATCTCCGCTGATATATACGTTGATTTTTATTCTATCTAGCCCTTCAAAAAATATTTTTTTAAAATGCTCTTTCAAGGAGTTTCTCATTTTTATTATCAATGAATGAACAATTTTCCCACCATCAACCTCAACCGTAATTTCACCGCCGATTACCGTACTCAAAATAACTTCCATATTGCTGTCTCCTCATATTTATTCTATCATCTTTTAGCAATTTTGTGAGTGTACTATTCTTTTATATTGTTACCTTTATTGTAAGATTATCAAAAACGCTGTCAAAAAAACAAAGAGAAAAAATAACAATAATGGAAATGATGATAAGTTCAATGTAGTATAGTTTAGCCGAAATTGTATTTTGTTGAAAAATTTTTATTTTTCTTGTAAGCTGACTAATAGCTAAAAACAAATTCGTTATTATAAACGATACTAAAAATCTATAACTCTCGATAACAATATCAAAAGAAAAGATAAGAGTTCCGGTAAAAACCACTGTCTTTGGGAGATAGTACCCGATGATATACACCGCAATATTTAGCATGATGTAGTTCAAATTCATTTTCAGAATCCTCGGCTAAGTAAGCAATCATTAAAACAGTTGCGCCGTCCAAATAATTCGGAAACATCTTTTAATCCTAAAAATCCCGTGTTGTATCAAAAATTTCCAAGAGTTTTTCTTTATTGATAGATAGAGAAGGCGGTATTAAATCTAAAAGTTCTGTAAGAGCACAATAGATATCCTCTCTTTCTACTGTTTCAATAAAATATTTGCGTTTGTCCATCTTATTAAAGGCTTCAGTGTATGCCCTCACCAAAGCTTCGGCAGTCCGAGCAGCTTCGATCGGCGAGCTTTGTTCCAATTTGAGAATTTCGGCTCTTGTTTTTTTATATACATCTGCTGCTTTCTTGGCATTCGCTGCAGAAATATTTTCTTGTCCGTCCCATGAGCGGAACGGATTGTCAAGGTTCTGCGCCAACCATTCCGGCTTTCGCGGCTTTTGTATCCAAAGATCAAGCCCTTCTTCTTTTCTCTTTTTATAAAGCTGTTTAGCTTTTTTGGCTGCATTTTCCGGCAGGCTGCTCATCCAAAACCAATGTAAGTTAGGTAAACATTCCGGCTCCGGAATGTCTTCGGCAGAAAAACCGAATAAATCAACCGTAGTAAAGCCCTCCAGTTTTGTAAATCGGGATAGCATAGAAAGGTTAGAAAGAATACCGGGTTTGCCCCATAGCCGCAATTCCTTCAGCATCGGATATACTTTTAAAATCTCGGCTACATCAAGTTCTGTAATCTCTGAGCAATGCAGTTTGCCCAAGTCTTTTAGCCCCTGTATTTTAGGCACTATTTCAGTTGATGTTAAAAGTAATAAAGCTCCGTTTTCAACAGCATGTATTTTACAGTTATTTGTTACTTCACCTAACAGAATAAGTTCTTCCAATTCGTTATTCAGATACAGTTCTTCCACGCCGTTCATATCAATGGAAAGCTTATGTAAATGCGTATTGGAAAAATCCAATTTTTTTTGCTGATGATTTTCAAGTACCAGCTCATCTAAAAACGGACAGGTTTGTAAATAGTCATATAAACCGATATGCCATTTTTTACATGCCAAATAGGATAAGCATGGAAAGGCTTTTAATTCCAGCACATTTTCAAAAGGAACATCATCATGTATGCGATGTCTGGAAACCGCCATTTCTTTTCCGGCAAATATAATTTTTTCCTTACTGTTCTCCGCTTTTTTAAACGCATCTCTTTGCTCTTTAGGAATTTCCTGCCATTTAAGTTGACGATATACTTCGTATCCGTTTCCCCAAGACATTGCATAGGTATTTGTGCTTTCATCGGTTAATGGCTGCATGTTACCGATTAACATATGGTTCGCAGGTACCATGACATCAACATTACAAAGATGCAGACCACGTTTCCAGTACATAAAGTCCTGATAAAGCGGCTTTAGTAAAGGTAATTCTTCCTCTTTGAGAGGCTGTTCACCCGACCAATCTAACCAGAGCAGCACTGCTTTCGGTTTTTTTTCACCTTCCTCTATCTTGGTTATTTGGCATGCAGTATATTTTTTTAAATATGAATTATACACACAGTATACATCGCCGGTTTTAGCTTTCATAATTTATCCTTTTTTAATTATATCACAGTTTTTGTTCTTTGATAATCCTATCTAAATATAATTTATCTACGCTGATCCATTCAATGCTTTCTTTCCCATTTTTATAATTGCAATATTGGAATATCATCTCATCCCTTGTTTGAAATAATGCATTCACAGCCCAATTTTTTTCTAAATCATCTATTTTACAATCAATAATCAGTTCATCAATTAATTCAAGTGCGGATAAATTAAATGCATAGCATCTTCCTTCAGTAGTACAAAATATTCCGAAACTATCATTGATTTTCTGTACATTGGATAATGAATCTTCTTTAAACAAAGAATATGTCTTTTCAGCAATCGGCGTAAAATCCGAGGAAGAAATTTTAAAAAAAGCTGAATTGTAAAAATCAGCAAGCAAAGCATACTTATCGAAGCTAAACATATACGATAAGTTTTTAGGAAACTTATATATTATTTTCAGCTCATTTTGAGTTAATTCTATGCAATAATCTTGAGAGCCGTCCTGTCCTGCTGCAAAAGATACTACTATGCGATTTTCTTTATTTAAACTTGTAAAAGCTATATCTGAATCGCTCAATTCATCTTCCATTTTTATAGAAGCAATTTTGTTTACAGCTTTATCGAATACCATTATGCGTACGCAATTTTCGTCCAGCCGTTTTGCAGCCCAAATAATCTTATTTGGATGAGGAGATTGATAGATAATGTCAGCTTCGCAGCTTATTATTTTTTTAATCTCGGCACTTGGTTTTCTGTTGATGCTCTCTAAAAAACAATCTTTAGTTTTGCTATAGAATTTAACATAAATCACAGTTTGTTGCTTTCTCTCTAATCCTCATCTGTTTTGTAAGTGCCGATGAAGACAAATTTCTCGGGATTATTCTTAATGTAATCTATCAGTTTATCGTCAATGTCCTCGTTTTCATAGAAGAATTGTAACATTTCCAACCGCTAACTTTCCCAATCGATGGATATGATTTTTGCATCTTCACCGAATTTTACGCAGAGTATTTCATCGCTTTCATCAGGCGCAATCATAAAATCCATTGTGATATGCGGCCCTTCACTTTCAATCCATAAGCCGATATTGGTTATCTTCATTTTCGTTACAAACTCGGTAATATCACTCGGTAAATCTTCCAGTCCGCATTCTTCAATATGAAAGTCAATATAGTAGCTGTCATCTTTTAAATATGTTATCAGCGCTTTTCTTGCTTCTTTTATTTTATCGTCTATGTTCTCAAGAAACTGTGCATAAAGGTCGAGTATGCCGGTAGACGGTTCTACATTTTTGCCGAGCCAAAGCCATGTGTCTATCCCTTGAATCTCTTTTTCCCAAATTACTTCCACATCATCTGTTGTTGCAAGATTCAACTGACCGAAATACCAATGTTCCGTTTTTTTCATAGTTTCACCTCCAATAAAAACTTTTTGCAGCAAATATCAATTTGCGAAAAAAGTTTTTTCAAGCAGCTTTGCACAAGCAAAGCTGCATACAATAATACGATGTTTGCCTTTGGCAAACTCGAAGATAAACAGCGAAACAGAATTTCTGTTGAGCTGTTTATCATATC
>ERZ773083.1537-NODE-1537-length-15533-cov-10.805466_pt1 | contig 15533 bp, 9 predicted proteins | sample MGYA00511465_ERZ773083 | MGnify/ENA primary metagenome ERZ773083 (study PRJEB29015, sample SAMEA2738001) | human oral metagenome | biome: human oral; feature: human-associated habitat; material: dental | place: China | collected 2060 ... | reverse complement strand
CTAAATCGATAGCTTGCTCGTTAGTCCATTTCCCTGTACCTTTTTGTTGAGATTTGTCTAAAATTTTATCTACTAAATAACTTCCATCTTCTTCTTTAACTTTGAAAATATTGGCTGTAATTTCTATTAAGTATGATTCTAATTCACCTTTATTCCACTCTTCAAAAGTTTGTTGTAACTCTTCATTAGTAAAGCCTCCTAAGTGTTTTAAGACTTTGTAAGCTTCTGAGATAAGTTGCATATCTCCATACTCAATACCATTATGAACCATTTTTACATAATGTCCAGCTCCTCCTGTTGAAGTATAACTACAACATGGAATTCCATTAACTTTCGCCGCAATTGCTTCTAAAATTGGTCGAATCTCTTCATATGCTTTTTCATCGCCACCAGGCATTAAAGCAGGACCAAATCTAGCCCCTTCTTCTCCACCAGAAACTCCAACACCAAAATAATTAATTCCTTTTTCTAATAGCAAGTCATATCTTCTTTGTGTATCTTTGAAGAAAGAGTTACCTCCGTCAATAATAATATCCCCTTTATCTAGGATCGGAGTAAGTTGATCAATAAGACTATCAACAGCAAAACCTGCTTTTACCATTAAGACAACTTTTCTTGGTTTTTCTAATCCATCTACTAATTCTTGTAAAGAATATCTTCCTACAACATTTTTATGTGGATGTTCCTCTAACATTTTATCAACAACAGATGTTGTTCTATTGAACACCGCTACTTTAAAGCCATTATCAGCAATATTTAACGCTAAATTACTTCCCATTACCGATAATCCGATAACTCCGATATTTTGTTTCATTACTAAACCTCCTAGTTTTTCTTACTTTTAAATTATACCACTAAATACAATATTTGTGGTAACAATTTTACTTAAAAAATTTTTTACTATAATCTATATAATAATATTTTAAAAAATATACAATCATACAATAATAAACAATTATAGGACAAAGCAAAAAAATAATGATACATGTTTTTTTTATTTACAGTTATATACTAAATTTTTTACTAAAATCACTATCATTTTACTTTAAATAACCAAATATCTAATAAAAAGCAAACAAAATATTTGTCTTTAGAATTTTTTTGCGATATAATTTTTATAAAAGTAATGATAACGTTTACTTTTAAAATCATATCTTAAAGGAGAACTACTATGACTGAAGTTAAAATTTTAAAAATGTTCATAAACGGGGAGTTTGAAGAACATGTGAATCACGAACATCTTAAAGTGTTAAATCCAGCTACGGAGGAAGTAATCGCTAAAATTCCATCTGGAAATTTCAAAGATGTTGACCGCGCTATTAATGCTGCTGATGCTGCACAAAAATCATGGGAGAAACTTCCAGCCGTAGAGCGTGGAGAATATTTACGTAAAATCGCTAAAAAAATTCGTGAACGTGAGCCGGAAATTACACAAACTATCGTTAATGAAGGTGGAAAAACTTTTGAGCTAGCAAAAGTAGAGGTGCTTTTCACAGCTGATTATATGGATTACATGGCAGAATGGGCTCGTAGATACGAGGGAGAAATTATTCAAAGTGACAGAAAAGATGAGCATATTCTTTTATTCAAACGTCCTTATGGTGTTACTACAGGGATTCTACCATGGAACTTCCCATTCTTCTTAATCGCAAGAAAAGCTGCACCAGCTTTACTTACTGGTAATACCATAGTTCTTAAACCTAGTCAACTTACACCAATTAACGCTCATATCTTCGCTGAAATTTGTCAAGAAGTTGGTTTACCAAAAGGAGTATTAAACATTATACATGGTCGTGGATCAGTAGTAGGAAATAGATTAGCATCTCATCCTAAAGTTGGCTTAGTAAGTTTAACAGGTAGCCTTGCTGCAGGACAAGAAGTTATGAAAGCAGCTGCTGAGAACATCACTAATGTTTCACTAGAACTTGGAGGAAAAGCTCCAGCTATAGTTTTTGAAGATGCAGATTTAGAACTTGCTGCAAAAGCAATTGTTGCTTCTCGTGTTATCAACTCAGGTCAAGTATGTAACTGTGCAGAAAGAGTATACGTTCATGAAAGTATAAAAGAAAAATTCGAAGAAGCTTTATTCAACGAACTTGATAAAGTTAAATTTGGAGATCCAAATAAAGAACGTGGTTTGGATTACGGTCCACTTATTGAAAAACGCGCATTAAAACAAGTGATCGAAAAAGTTGGTTACGCTGTTAAACAAGGTGCTACACTTGCTTACGGTGGAGAAGTAGACAAAGAACAAGTAGGATACTTCTATGGACCTACTGTTTTAACTGATGTAACAAATGACATGACTATTATGAAAGAAGAAATATTCGGACCAGTAATTCCTGTTGCGACATTTAAAACTTTGGATGAAGTAATAGATTATGCTAATGATTCTGAATATGGTCTAACTTCTTCAGTTTATACTAAAAATCTTAACACTGCATTTAAAGCTATTAACGGCTTAAAATTTGGTGAAACTTATGTTAACCGTGAAAACTTTGAAGCAATGCAAGGATTCCATGCAGGGCGTCGTAAATCAGGAATTGGTGGTGCCGATGGTAAACATGGTTTAGAAGAATACTTAACTACTCAAGTAGTTTATCTTCAATTAGATAATGAATAATATATAATTATAAAGGAGATCCTAAAAGATCTCCTTTATTTTTTTACAACTAATTTCACAAAAAAAGTTGACAAATTGTCAGAAAAATGATAATATTTTAACAATAATTAATTAAGGAGCTACTCAAAATGAAAATTTTAGACTTAACTAAAAAAGAATACTTTTTCGTGCCATTTTAGAAGCACTTATGTCTATGTTAATTGTAGATGTAAGTGCACCGACACCGTCATCTACAATGGCTAGTTAAGTTTTGTTTGCAGCCATTGGTATAAACTGAATGGCTTTTGAGTAATATTATATATTTTTATTAAGGCTATTTAGTTTTTACTGAATAGCTTTTTGTATTAATAATGTATTATGTTAGGAGGAAAATTTTATGTCAGAAAAATCTCAATGGGGGTCTAAAATAGGATTCATACTTGCTTCTGCAGGTTCAGCAATAGGTCTTGGGGCAGTTTGGAAATTCCCATACATGACTGCTGCCAATGGTGGAGGAAGTTTTTTATTAGTTTTCCTTATTTTCACACTTTTAATAGGTCTTCCACTTTTACTAGCAGAGTTCGTCCTTGGACGTGGTGCAGCAGTTTCAGCAGTTAAAACTTTTGGGAAACTAGGGAAAAATAAAAAATATAATATCTTCGGAATTATTGGTGCATTCGCATTATTTGTACTATTATCTTTCTATAGCGTAATTGGTGGCTGGATACTAGTTTATCTTGGTATTTCAATAGCAGACGCTTTGGGTATTTATTCTACTAGCGATTATGTTGCACTTTTTAGTACTATCATCTCTAATCCATGGATTGCTTTAGGAGCTCAGGCGATGTTTATTCTATTAAATGTCTTAATTGTATCTCGTGGTGTACAAAAAGGAATTGAACGCGCATCAAAAATTATGATGCCGATGTTATTCATCATCTTCCTAATTATTATAACAAGATCATTAACATTACCAAATTCTATGGCCGGAGTAACTTACTTCCTAAAACCAGACTTTTCTAAAATTACTACCTCAGGATTATTATTCGCATTAGGGCAATCGTTCTTTGCACTTTCTATCGGAGTTACAGCTATGCTAACTTATGCATCGTACTTAAATAAACAAGTTAACATGGTTCAATCTGGAGTTTCAGTAGTTATAATGAATATTGCTGTTTCTATTATGGCAGGGCTTGCTATTTTCCCAGCTATGAGCTCGTTCGGTATGGAATCTGAAGGTGGTCCAAGTTTATTATTCATCGTTCTACCACAATTATTCAACAATATGGCTTTCGGTAAAATTTTCTATATTTTATTCTTAATCTTATTCTTATTTGCAACTATTACTTCATCAGTTGTTATGTTAGAAATCAATGTAGGAAATCTTACAGATCAAAAAAATACTAATCGTACTAAATGGAGCGTTATTGTTGGTATACTTACGTTTATTTTCGGTATTCCATCTGCACTTTCATATGGAACACTTGCCAACACACTATTCTTTGGTAAAACATTCTTCGATTCTATGGACTTTTTAGTATCAAATATCCTAATGCCACTTGGTTGTCTATTCTTATCAATTTTTACAGGTTATGTATTAGACAAAAAAGTAGCGATGCGTGAACTTCATGTTAAAGAAGATAATAAAGTAAGCTTAGGCTTCTTCAAAGTATGGTTATTCTTACTTCGTTACATCTTACCAATTATTATCGCGATTGTTTGTTTAGCACAATTTTTCTAAACTAAAACAATAAACCTAGAATAAAGATTCTTTCTTTACTCTAGGTTTATTGTTTATTTTAAAATAAAGATAGCAGTTTTTTATTAACTCCTATCTTTACATTTTATTTATTATTTAGAATAGTTTGGACTTTCTTTTGTGATTTGAACATCATGTGGATGAGATTCGATAAGTCCAGCACCTGTCATACGTACAAATTGTGCATCTTCACGAAGTGCGTGTAGATTTCTTGAACCAGTATAACCCATACCAGCACGAAGACCACCGATAATTTGGTAAATAGTTTCTGCTACAGCACCTTTATATGGAGTACGTCCTTCGATTCCTTCTGGAACTAATTTCTTACCATCTTCTTGGAAGTATCTATCTTTAGAACCTTTTTCCATCGCTGAGATTGATCCCATGCCACGATATGCTTTAAATGTTCTTCCTTGGAAAATTTCTAACTCACCTGGAGATTCTTCACATCCTGCAAGCATAGAACCTAACATTACTGCATGTCCTCCAGCTGCAATTGCTTTTACTACATCACCTGTATATTTAATACCACCATCAGCAATAATAGTTTTTCCAAGTTCTCGAGCTACAGTTGCACAATCATAAATTGCTGTGATTTGTGGTACACCTACACCTGCAACAACACGTGTTGTACAGATAGATCCTGGCCCAATACCAACCTTAACTACATCTGCTCCAGCGTTAAATAAATCACGAGCAGCTTCTCCAGTCGCAACATTACCTGCGATAATATCTAATTCTGGATAATTTGTTCTTAAAGCCTTAACTGCATCTAACACTCCTTTAGAATGTCCGTGAGCAGTATCAACGACGATAGCATCAACTCCAGCTTCCACTAAAGCTTCTACACGATCTACTGTATCGTTGGTAATTCCTACTGATGCTGCTACCAATAATCTACCTTTTTCGTCTTTTGCCGAATTAGGATATTTTGCTAATTTTTCAATATCTTTAATAGTAATTAGCCCAGTAAGTTTTCCTACTTCATCAGTTAAAATTAATTTTTCAATTTTATGACCACGTAAAATTACACTTGCTTCTTCCAAAGTAGTATTAGCTGGCGCTGTAACCAAATGTTCTTTCGTCATAACTTCACTAATTTTAATATCAAAATCAGTTAAAAATCTCATATCACGATTAGTTATAATACCTACAACTTTCATATCGTCTGTATTATTTACAATCGGTACTCCTGAGATTTTATATTGTTGCATCAAGCTTTCAGCTTCGTCTACTAAACTATCTGGAGTTAGGAAGAAAGGATCTGTGATAACCCCACTTTCTGAACGTTTAACTTTTCTTACTTGCTCTGCTTGCTCTTCGATAGACATATTTTTATGGATTACACCTATTCCACCTTCACGAGCCATAGCAATCGCCATTTTGTATTCAGTAACTGTATCCATCGCTGCTGAAATTACTGGAATAGATAATTTAATCTTGTCTGTTAAGTTAACTTTTAAATCAACTTTTTTAGGTAATATATCACTTTTAGCTGGCACTAATAGTACATCATCAAATGTTAAACCTTCTTTTTGAAATTTATTTTCCCACATTATCTTCTTATCCTTTCTTTATTTCATCATCTGCTACATTAAACTTCACTTCATTATTTTCAAGAGAGGCAATTCTGCATAAAGAACAAATATTCACATTTTTTTGTTCTAATAATTTACGACCATTTTGGAAACTTTTCTCAACTAAGATACCAACTCCAACAGTATTCGCACCTGCTTTTTCAACTATTTCCATAAGACCAAGAGTCGCTTGACCATTCGCCAAGAAATCATCAATTATAAGAACATTATCCTCTTTATTTATGAATTTTTCTGAAACTACTATTGTATTAGTTACATTTTTTGTATAACTATGTACTTCTGCGGTATAAATATCATTATTTTTCAAAGTTACTGGCTTACTTTTCTTCGCAAAAACCATAGGTACTTTAAAAAAATGTGCAACTAGAATCGCAGGGGCGATACCACTTGCTTCTATTGTAAGAATCTTCGTTATTTTTTCTTTTCCAAAATACTCATAAAAAGATTCTGCCATTTTCATCATTAGACTAGCATCTATTTGATGATTTAAAAACGAATCAACCTTTAATACATTATTGTCATAAACTTTACCATCAGTGACAATCATTTCTCTTAGCAGTTCCATAATATCTCCTTGATATAATTTAAGTAATTTTACTTATGATACCAAACTTTTTATAAAAATTCAAGAGTTAGATAAAATGTCATTTATCTAACTCTTTTATTCATAATTTTACTTTAAGTTTTCTAATAACTCTGTTATTTCTTCTTTTGTAAAATGATATTTTTCCTTACAAAATGCACAGACTAATTCAGTAGACTCTTCTTGAGAAAGACTCTCTAGCTCTTCACGACCTAACGTAACCAAAGCGTCTGCATAACGTTCTTTTGAACACGCACACTTAAAGACAACATCATTTTTTCGTAAAATACGATAGTTTTCTTCACCTTCAAACAAAATATCCGCAATTTCTTCTGGAGTCTTTCCTTCATGAATAAGTGTAGATATAGGTTTTATATTAGAGATTACTTTTTCTAACTTCGTTATTGTTGCATCGGTTGCTTGAGGTAATACTTGAAGAATAAAACCTCCCGCAGCTATAACTGAATTATCAGTATCAACAAGAACTCCCAATGATACTGCTGATGGAACTTGCTCACTTGCTGCAAAATAATATGTAAAGTCTTCAGCGATTTCTCCTGAAACTATCGGAGAAGTTGTCGTATATTTTTCATTTAAGCCTAAGTCACGTACTACGGTAATATTTCCACCGCCTACTACACCTTTTACATCTAGTTTCCCTTGGGATTTACTTGGAATATGAACTTGCATATTTTTAGCATATGCCGTTGTTTCTCCAAGCTCATCTGATGAAGCGTATATTGTTCCTATTGGCCCATCTCCACGAACTGCTACATCTATTCTATCACCGCTTTTCAGCATCGCACCCATCATAGTTGTTACAGTCGCAACACGCCCCGTAGCTGCAATAGCTGTAGGATAAGCATCATGACGTTTTCTAATTTCTTCTACTAAATCTGTTGTCTTTGTTACAAAAAATCTAATCTCATCATTAAAGGCTAGACCTCTGATTAAATAATCTTTCATCAAAATAAAAGTCCTTTCTAAATAATTTTCTAATTATTAAGTCACTTACGATTTTTTATTATACAGGGAATAAGGATTGATGTCTATTAAAACAATTAACAATCTTAATGCTTACTTAATTTTATATACCAACAAACACTTTAACTATATCTTTTAATTTTTTCAATACAGACTGTTTCTTAGCCTCTCTAGCTCCACCTCGTCGCGAAATCGATGGTAACACATCATCCAATGCTGTTCCACCTTGAATCACTTTCCCTTTACTTATAGACTTCTCAATAAATTTCTTAGAATCCTCTTTTAAATTTTCTTCTACAATAAGCTCTTCTATTTTTTTCTCTTTTTGCGTTTTAGCATATTTATAAAATGCTTCTATTATTTCTTCATTACTATTGAATTCTGTTATATCTGTACAATTGATAAACTCTATTATCAAATGTTCTTTGGCTCGTGTTCCTAAAGAAGAACGGATAAGACGACGAATTTCTTCTTTTAGAATTTCTATATCCCCTTGTTCTTTAGCTTTTTCCAAAATTAATGTAAGTATATAGTCAAGGTTAACCTCTTGCGTTTTTAAAAGATCAATTTGAAATTCAATATCACTAAAATCAACATTAGAATCTCCTTTATCTGGACAAGGAGATACTTTTTTATTTCTAATTTCTATATATACACTCTTCATGTCTTGTTTTAATCTATCAGGAATTATTTTTTCAAAATCACTAAATTCATCATAGTTACGCAAAATATTTTCTTTTTTCAAAATTTCACCAAATAATTTAGCGAATTCCTTCTGCTCTTTTTCTGATGTTATCTGTGTTGGCTCTGGAAATCTTTCAAGTATTTCTTGACATAATTCAGCATAACCTCTTACAGTATTCCCAGTTTCATCATCAACAAATCCATTAATATAATCATCATAACTACGTTCAACTATTATATTAATGCTATTTTCATCTCCAAATAGCTTTATTGCATCTTTCGTAGCTTTTTCTAGATTCCTAAAACAAACAATATTCCCAAAAACTTTTACCTTATTTAGAATTCTATTTGTTCTAGAAAATGCTTGAATCAAACCATGATAACGTAAATTTTTATCAACAAACAACGTATTCATCGTTGGAGCATCAAACCCTGTTAAAAACATACCAACTACAATCAGTAGGTCAACCTCTTTATTACAAACTCTACTTGATAAATCTTTATAATAATTTTCAAAACCATTTCCCTCAATTGTAAAGTTAGTTTTAAAGTGCTCATTATAATCAGCTACTACTTTTGTCAAAAATTCTTTGGCAGTAGTTGACATAGCAGACAGGGTAAGACTTTCTTCTTCTATTTCTCCTACTACTTTTTTCTCTTCATTTGGAGAATAACTAAATATAGTTGCCACTTTCAACTTCTTATTCTCCGGCAAGTTTTCTTGTTGTTTTTGGAATTCTTCATAATACATCTTAGCCGCTTCTACACTTTGAACGGCAAACATCGCATTAAAGCCATTTAACCTTTTACTTTTCACTGTATATTGAGTGTTACGATAAGTTTTCATATCAAAATTATCTAATATATATTTTGTAATCTCCGAAATACGTTCTGGATGAAGTAACATCTGCTTTTCAAGAACTTTTAACTTTTCTTCGTCAGTTTCTTCTTCTGACTTTTTAAATTTCGGATTTATACTATTATAATCTATTTTAAACTTCAATACTTTGGCATCACGAATAGCATCAGTAATTACATAACTATGCAGCTGAACGCCAAAAATATCAGCGGTCGTTTGACTGTCTAACGAATTTTCTGGGAAAATCGGTGTTCCTGTAAATCCAAATTGATAATAATTTTTAAATGCTTTTTGAATATTTTTTTGTGCAAGCCCAAATTGTGACCTATGACATTCATCATAAATAAGTACACAATGTTTGTTATAGATTTCATGACTTTTATTACTTTTAACAAACTCATTTAATTTTTGAATTGTAGTTACTACTATTTTATTGTCTTGTTTTTCAATACTTAATTTTAATTCTTTAGTGTCCTTACTTCCATTTACACTATCTTTCTGGAACTTCTGATATTCTCGCATAGTTTGGTAGTCTAAATCTTTCCTATCCACTACAAAAAATACTTTATCAATATAATCTAGTTCTGTTGCAAGTCGCGCTGATTTGAACGATGTCAAAGTCTTCCCTGATCCAGTAGTATGCCAAATATAACCACCTGCTTCTACGCTACCAGCCTTTTTATTTTCAAAACTCGAATTAATTCTCCATAATATTCTTTCTGTAGCAGCTATTTGGTAAGGACGCATTATAAGTAGCACATCTTTAGCATTAAAAATACAATATTTTGTCAATATCTCTAGTAAGGTTCTTTTTTCAAAAAATGTTGCTGTAAAATCTTCCAAATCTGCGATAATTTTATTTTTGGCATCAGCCCATTCACATGTAAATTCATAATTACTTTTATCGCGTTCAGTAGTATTGGCAAAGTATCTCGTATAAGTTCCATTAGAAATAACAAAAATCTGAACAAATTTATACAACGAATTATCAATATTAAAACTCTCATCTTCGTATCGTTGTATCTGACCAAATGCTTCCCTTATATTGACACCACGTTTCTTAAGTTCGATATGCACCAGTGGCAATCCATTAACCAAAATACTAACATCGTATCTATTTTTGGCTACACTTATTTGATTTACTACTTGAAGATAATTATTATATATATTTTTTTTATCTATAATTTTTATATTTCTTAATCTACCATTATCAAATATAAAATCATAAATATGGTTTTCTTGGATTTTACGAGTTTTTTCTACTATCCCATCATTAGGTGTATCTAAATACTCTAACAAAAACCTCTTCCATTCACTATCACTAAATTTTACATCATTTAGTTTTTCTATTTGCACTCTAAGATTTTCATACAACTCAGCCATAGTCGTAATATCAAGTCTTTCATATCCTTGAGCGACTAGATTATTTATCATATTTTCTTCTAACTGAGCTTCTGTTTGATATTCCTCTACTCTTCTCTCAGGCTTTTCAAAATTAGCTAAAACTATTCCACCTGTCATCTCTGCAATAGGTAAGGTATTGTACTTTAATTTCTCTTCTGACATACTTTCACTCCTTCCATCTATAATCCCTTATAAAATTTTCAAATAATCTTCTTAACATTTCTTTTTCATGTTTTTTTAATTCTGCGCTCTCTAAATCAGAAACTTTATTATGAGAAAATAAATTTATTCTCCTTATATATGCTTTTCTCTCTTGTTCTGTTAAATTGTCATCTGTAATTAATTCTCCCCAAGCTTCATAACCTAAATAAGTTGATGTTTTCTCTAACAAATTTCTAAATAAAGTGAAATGATATCTTTCTATTTTATTTTCTGAAATAGCCTTTTTTATCTCATATTTTATAAAATGATGATATCCAAAAATAGTATCATTTTGTTTTTCTTTTATGTACCTATTCCCTTCATTTTTAATAAAACAACGTTCGAAATTCTTTCTTTCATTCATATCTAATGATCTATTTATTTCATTATACAATACATTATAAAATAACGCATGATGAGTTGTGATTATAGGTTTTATATTAAGAGACCGTGCTTTTTCTATTAATTCTTTCAAGGAAATTGCTACTTCTATTATATTATTATCATCTAATGAAGACATAGGATCATCTATAAATATATATTTCAGATTATTATAATTCTCTAGCGTCCTCTCTTCAACATCACGAATACTTAAATCAGATAATATTGTTTCTAACATTACTAAAAATATTGACCAAATAAATATACTTTCTTCTCCTCTAGATATCTTTATATTCTCAATAACTTCATTTCCTTTTGGTATTCTAAAAGTAATTTCTCCTGTTTCCATGTTAAATGCAGGTTCTAGTTTAGATAAAGTAAATTCTTGGAATTTTCTAATTATATTTACTTCTTGTCCTAAATCTTTTAATAATCGAAAAAATTCCGAACCCTTATCAATTTTTAAAACACTACTATCTATATCGCTATTATCCCAAATAAACAAATCCTCTATAAAAGAGTTATAATATAATATCTTAGGATATTCATCTATATTGTTATCTTTTTCTACTAATTTCCTTAACTCCATAGATAGTCTTGTTTTACCCATACCATTAAAAGCATAATATAGAAATATCTCTCTATCACTATCTACTATGTTTTTAGCTAATTCCTCTATATTATCAAAAGTCTTACTACTCATAATAGTTATTTCTCCCTTACTATAAATTAAAACTTAATAATTGTTCTCTCCAGTATTCATATTGTTTCTGGCGTTGTTCAATTTCTTTAGGTAATCCCTTTTTAATATCATTTACTAAAGTATCAAACTTATCAAGAATATTTACTACGTGTTGTTGAACGTGCAGAGGGGGAAGAAAAAATTTATACTCCATTATTTTCTTTTTATCTCCTCTTGGCATCTTAGCACCTTTAGAATATTTTATATTATATTCAAAAAATCTTTCATCTGCTAAAACGTGGTATAAATATCTTGATTTAACTATATTTTTTTCTTGGACATATATTGCTAATACATCACCATTTGTTCCCCCAATTGTATCAGCGTACCAAATTTTTCTTAGATATGGTCTTATATTCCCTATAAGTATGCTGTCTTTAGTAAATTTTGTAAAATTTCCTTCTTGAGGTACATACTTAGAATCTTCTTTCCCATACTTATCTTTAAGTAAATTATCTACACCTACATAGTTAAATACAGTTAATTTTTCTACTGAGATTTTTTGTGATGAATATCCTGCAATACCACTTAATTGGTATTTAATAACCTCATCTTCAATATCTACACCAACAACTTTTGCTGCTTTTTGTAGAATTTCATAGTAAGCATTAGATATTATGTGCGTGCGTGCGTGCGTGCTACTACATTCTATGTCAAATGTCAAGAGTTTTTCTCGATAATATTCATATTGTTTTTGTCGCTTCTCAATTTCTTCAGGCAACAACCCTTTTGTATCTGCAAGCAATATTTGGAATTTATCCAACACTTTCACTATTTTATTTTGAAGTGAAAGAGGTGGAATAGGAAACTTTAATTTATTTAAACTTGATTGTGTTAAACTTGGTCGCGTTGAGTTTTCACTTAATTTATTCAAATCATAGTTTTCAATAAAATAATAAAAATACTTTGGTATCAATTTACTATCATCAATTTCAGTGTAGAAAATTGTATCAACATTCCAAAACGATTTATCTAAATAAAAAACATTGTCTATAGAACCTTTTCTCGGTATTAAAACAGTTGGCTTATCATAAGAATATTTGTCAACAAAAACTCCCATTTCACCACCACTTCCGTAAACAGGTATATTCCCCTCACCTAACGTTTTCCAATCTTTTCCATTTTTTATAGTAACAATCTCTTCTAATTGAACTATACTTAACCTTCTGTCTTCTTCCATTTCTTTGGTTATTTTATTTAAGTAATCTTCACTTAACAACTTATCTCTATAATAAGTATATTGTTTAGTCCGCAACTGAAGTTCCGACTGAAGTTCCGACTGAAGTTCCGTAACATAATCTGTAAATTTGTCAAGGATTTCCACTATTTTTTCTTGGGTTTCTAGTGAAGGAATTGGGATATTAATTTTTTTAATAGCTTCTGAACTTAAATTGGGTTGTGCACCACTCCCAGTAGCTAAAGAAAATAATTCACTTTCTATATTATATAAAAAATGAAATAAAAATCTTCTGTTTACTATACTCTTATCAGGAATAAACTTTCCTACTCGCTGATTTAAATAGCCTATTCTATCCTCGTACTGATATCCTATCTTCCCTGTTGTTGCACCAGACATCGCTACTAAAATATCATTCTTTTCTACTTTATACCTATCTAATTCTGGGTAGTCATCTAATTTTATATACTTCAAATCATCAAATATCACTTTTCCTGAATTAATATTAGTGATCCTTATTACAGCTTCTCCATTTTGAGAGAACAAACTACTTTTAAATGCAAATCCATTAATAAATTCACACACTTCCCCCAACTTCTTCCACTCTACTTTTTCATTCTTTATTAATTCTAGTATATTCGTCATCTATTTCCCTCCTTTCTTTGCTATTTTCTCAATATTTTTAATTTCTTCTAAATAATCTTGTTCAACAGGTGTTAAAGTATGTTCTGAATACTTTTTGTATTCTTCTATAACCTTTTCTTCCATTTGTTTACGTGACACACTACCTGCATTTTCTAATACATCTTCTCCTGTTGCCTGTAATATATTATCTACATGTTTTATCCAATCTGTCATTTTCATAGCTATTTCACGCTCTGCTTGTCTTTCCGCAAAGTCTAAATATCCAGATACAAGTTGATTAAGACCTCGAAGTTCTTTTTCATTTAGATAATTTTTGGCAGTTTTAGCTTCTGATAATGTTGGTAATACTCCTTTAAAAGTAGTAAGTCCCATAAATTCTTTATCACCATCTACTCTGTCAAATATTAACTCACTAGCTGTTTTATGGTGTACTGCATAATGCATTTTATTTTGTACAGTAGCAAAAAATTTCTTTGCTTCCTCACTATTTTTATCATAATCTATTGATGTTGAGAATAAGTCTAACACTTGACGATAAAATACTTTTTCACTAGAACGAATATCTCGTATACGCTCTACCAGTTCTTTGAAATAATTACCTCCACCAAAGTTTTTAAGACGATCATCATCCATAGCAAAACCTTTAATTAGATATTCTTTTAAAACTGTAGATGCATATTTTCTAAATTGCACTCCACGTGGAGAGCGTACACGATATCCGATAGCAAGAATCATATCAAGGTTGTAGAAGGCTACTTCTCTACTTTGAACTTTTCCTTTAATAGCACCATGTTTAGTGGTTGTCAACTGATAGTTTACAACCACTTTTTCTTCCAATTCACCATCTTCTAATATAGCTTTTATGCGCTTGCTTATATTCTGTTTTGTCGTCTGAAAAAGTTCGGCAATTTGGAGTTGATTAAGCCATACTGTTCCATCTTCTAGTTTAAGATTAATCTTTGACTTACCATCTTCCGTATTATAAATTATTATTTGATTACTCATCACTTTCAAGCTCCCTAACTATCTTGTCTATAGATGCACGAAGTTCATCTATTTTTTTCACAGTTTCAGAAATTTCTTTATTTAGTACTTTTATATCTATTTTTTCTCTTGTATCTTCTTTTTCAACATATGTTGATACTGATAGATTATAGTCATTTTCTTCTATTTCGCTGTTATCTACATAACGAGAGAAGTACTCTATATCTTCTCTATTTCTATATTCTTTAACAATATTTTCTATATTTTTTTCTTCTAATATGTTATTGTTAGTTTCTTTTTTAAACTCTTTAGAAGCATAAATAAACAAAGTTTTATTTTCTGTTTTATTTTTCGCTAGTACTAATACGCATGTAGCAATTGATGTTCCAAAGAATAAATTATCCGGTAATTGAATAACACAGTCAACAAAGTTATTGTCTACTAAATATTTTCTAATTATTCTCTCTGCACCTTTTCTATAGAAAATACCTGGAAAACATACTATAGCTGCTCGCCCTTTACTTGATAAATAGCTTAATGAGTGCATAATAAATGCAAAATCAGCATAAGATTTCGGAGCTAATTTCCCTGCTGGAGCAAAACGTTCATCATTAATTAATGTTGGATCTGCATCGCCTATCCACTTAATAGAATATGGTGGGTTAGATACTATTGCATCAAATGGTTTTTCATCAGTATGTTGCGGATTTAAAAGAGTATCCCCACGTTTAATAGAGAAATCATTATAGTTAACATTATGTAAGAACATATTCATACGGGCAAGGTTGTAGTTAGTCATATTAATCTCTTGACCAAAATAACCATCTTCTATTTCAACACCCTCAAATTTATGCATTTGTAAAAGTAAACTTCCGCTACCCTCTCGTGTCAAGCGACTGACACAAAATATATTGTCTATTTTTAGATAGC
>ERZ773083.1534-NODE-1534-length-15544-cov-8.714313_pt1 | contig 15544 bp, 18 predicted proteins | sample MGYA00511465_ERZ773083 | MGnify/ENA primary metagenome ERZ773083 (study PRJEB29015, sample SAMEA2738001) | human oral metagenome | biome: human oral; feature: human-associated habitat; material: dental | place: China | collected 2060 ... | reverse complement strand
CTCACGCTGCCGCTGTTGCGCCGCCACGTTGCCGCGAGTACGTCGTCAAGCTCGCTATCTCCGATAACGTAGATCGAGCCGTCCTTGTCGATCTGGATGTGGTAGTCGCTCCAAAACTGCCCGTAATGTCCCGCCGACCAGTGGAGGTAGACTTTCGTCTCGCGTCCCTGCTCCGCTGCTGCGTCGGCGATTGCCTCTCGGTAGTACATGGCGAGGCTCTCAAGTTCTGCGGGTGATACGCGCCGCATCTCGCTTGGATGTAATACATGCGCCATTATTTCGCTCCTTTCTTCTCATCCTTCTCGTTTTTCAGCTGTTCGAGTGTGTCGCGCAGCTTCTTTGGAACGGGTACTCCCGCGTTTGCCGCATTTTCGATGATGGACAGCCCTTCGTTCCCGATAAAGAACCAGATCACAAGTACCCGCGCCACCTCACCACCTGTGAGATCAGAGATAAAATGCGCAAGTGCGACGATAGAGAGGATGAGAACTTTCTTGCAAATCCCACGAAAGCCGACCTTGCTGCTCCATCCGCCGAGGTTTGGATTGACCTTCGCGGCCAACATTCCCGTCACATAATCCATCCCCATAAGTACCAGAAGTGCCTCCATTGCCTTGTCCCATCCACAAAGGTAGGCGATAAGCCCACCGACTACCGCAACCATGCTCCCTGTCTCCACCTCCGTCCCTGTTGGCACGCATTCCGCGAGCCATGTCAAAATCCCCTGCATGGGTATCCCTCCTTTCCGTGCACAGAAAAAGCCGCCATACACTCATGACGGCTATTCTGCGCGCCTCGTTATTCTGCGGCGCGTTCTGCGAGGTAGGCGGCTATGTCCTCACGGTAGACTTCCGGGACGACCTTCTGTCCTTCCTTCTTATCCTCCTCGGAGATTGCCCATGTCCCACGACGTACGAGATAGGCGTAGACGGGGATCATGTATGGCCATTTCTTCATTTTCCTTCACCTCCTTTCGCTTTGAGTGCGGCTTCCAGTGCTGCGATACGCTCCCCATGTGCGACGAGGCGAGCTTCCTGCGCTGCCATTGCCTCAAAAGCGGCGAGACGCTCCTCATCAACGGGCGGCGTGGCGGGTTCTGGTTCGGCATGAGGAGCGGGCGGTGCCGAGACGGGCTTGCCTGTCTTTGTGTCGCGGATGTAGCCCGTGCCGTTGTCGCCCGCGCCACGGTTGCCAACGTAATAATTCCACTCATCCACCGTAATTTTTACATAACCATCATTGATGTAACGAGCTACCATCTCGTCTGTCATCGTGATGTCAATCGGCACAGTAGCCGTGCGACGTCCGCCATCATCAAATTTGCAAAGATAAAATTGAATTTCTGACATAGTGTCTCCTTCTTTCTTGTTTCAGCACTCTTAAAAGCCTATTGCTACCCATTGCATGTTGTAATTTCTCACGTTTTGATGATAGGAAAACGACGTTGTGTTTATACCAGAAACTGATATAACGACATTTTCCGAAAAAGCAGTTGTCAGCACATGAGGGACGGCTTGGAATGAAATAGGAAATTTTTGTTCATAGCTGCCCGCTTCGCGCCATGTTTCAGCTGTAATTCCCCACTGCAGAATTAGACCATTCGCAAATTTGACATATCCGTTTTCTGCCGAAGAATACGCAATAATTCCCCCACATCCCACAGCAGTAGCACCGATGACTTCCTTGAGTGTATTCAGCCGCGCCCTACGTACACCATTTGTCTCGTTTGCCACAAGCACGCTGTCTGTAATATCCGGTGTCACTTCGGCAAAGCTCATAAATTTCGTATCTGCCATAATCGTTCTCCTCTCGTTGAGAAACATATATGTGTCACAAGGCTCCCTCCAGCGCCGTGATCTCCTCATCGAGTGCAATGCAGCGCAGTCGGTACCAGTTCAAAATTTGGGTGAGGTTGTTCGTGGCTGTGCCTGGAATGCCCGGCCATCGCAGCACCTCATAGTCATGGTTTGCTTTCGGGATGCCGTCCGCGTAATTCATCAGCTTGTGGGTTACCGCCTCCTCACTGAGTGCTCCCTTTCGCAGTTCCCGGTATCTTTTGCACAGTCTCGCCCTGTCATATGTGTGGATCAGGTACATCATACGGTGTGTCCTTCGAAACACTTCAAACGTACACCCTGCATCTGCTCGGTAATAGGTTTTTCCGTCCCACTTATTTCCGAGAACGCCGTCCATGTCGTAGGCGGCAAAATACCATTTCTTTCCGTCAAACGTATCGAGCAGGTAGTTTTTGTCCAACCCGTCCGTGTTGTTGATAAGGCAGTTAAAAATCATGTAATCGACCGCCGAATCAATGTCAATGTACGCGCCGCAGGTATCTGCATAGTTTGTCCCCGTGCTGCTCATGACCGCCTGTATCATTCGGTTCAAAGATTCAGCGATCCACGCTTGACGCTTCTCATCCTTGCAGTATTCCACAGAAAAATCCTGCTCCGTGAGATTGCCGCTGGAATCGACCGCCGCAAGCGCCTTGAAACAAGTCGGCACGCTGTGCGTTTCCGCGCTGACAATCGCTTCATACTTGCCATATCCCATCTTTGCCATCCATGCGTCTTTTGGAATGGTGAGCGAGTACAGCCCCCAGTAGATGTCATTGATAGCGATAGCAATAGGGAAACCGTCAATCGCACCATAATTCAGCCCTGCTGAGAGCATCGGGTCGGTCTCTGCGCGGATGCGATTGCCGCGCTGGTCGGTGATGTAGTTCCCATTTTGGTCGGTTACAAGGTCGTTGGAAGCGATACGCGTCCGCCGCACGTCGCCCCAAAGCCTCGCGCACACGACGTTGCGAACGTGGGAGAAGTCCACCCAGTTTGCCTTGACGACGTATTTCTTCTGTGCGCCCCATCCGAAATCGATGGGACGCTCAAATGTCAGCGTGTAGTTCTTTTTGGGATAAGCCTGCGAGGAGCTGCCCTGCACCTTGACTTTTGCGAGCGTGCCGCTGATACCGAAACGGGGAAACGAATAGCGCACGCTGTCCTTGAGCGTCCCCGATGCCTTTGAAACAAGCTGCGCCATCGAGCCATCGTCATACAGATATAACAACGGGATTGGGTACTGCTCATACTGACTGGCAAACGTGCTGCCCATCTGCGCCCTTACCGCCGCTGCATCTGCGGGCACGCCCGCCGCTGTCAGCGTGGAGTCCGTGACGGGGAGATAAACTTGGCTGAGGACCCTATTTCCAGCTTCATCCGTAACGTAGTTTCCCTGCTCGTCCTTGAGGTAGGAGTCCTTCAGCTCCACCGACAGTGCAAGTTTCGTGTGGATATCTTCGGTGGTCGCCTGCAATCTCTGCATGGCGTCGTTCTGCGCGGCGTCAACGGCATCGATGCGGGCAATGTGCGCGGCGGTTTGTGCCTCATTCCGTGCAAATCGGTCACCTACCACCTTCGCGTCCGCTGCCGCTCCACTGGTTGCAAGTGTCGGGTCAACGCCGATTTCTGCAATCTTCGCTGCCGCCGCTGCCGATGCTGCCGCCGCGCGTGCCTGCTCTGCCGCACGGTCGACGTAGACCTGCCCTTCTCTATCGATGCGTAGGATCGCGTCTTTGGCTTTTGCCGCTGCCGCTTCCACCAGCCCGACGTCGAACTTGTAGCCCTCCGGGATGCCAATCGGTACGGCGCCCTGTGTCAGCTCCTTGTATAAAATTTCATCTCTAGTCACTATGCATCACCTCCCGGACGACGAACCTACTTGGATAAATGAGCGTCATGTGCATTCCTTGCGGCGTGTCCATTGTCATGTCATACCAATACGTCCACCCTCCTTTCAAAACCGCCATCTCTTCTTTTGGCGCATAGACGCAGATGATGTTGTTGAGCGTATCAATGCCGCACGCAATACGCTTGACGAGCTTTGAACCGTCTGGCTCCTCGTTGATATTAAAATAGATCGTCTCACTGCCGTCCAGCGCAGCCCCGTGAACCTTGAAGAAGGTCAAGAGTGTATCGCGCGCGCTGACCATCAGCGTCTTGCCTTTTACGGTAATCACGTACCCTCGCCTCCTCCCGAAACCGTTACCATCGTTTCTGCTGCAATCCCGGCTGTGCCTGCTGAATCGATTGCGGAGACCGTCAGTGCGTAAGTTCCCGACGCCACATCATGGATCGTGTACGACGGGTTAAGTACACGGATGCTCCTGCCAGCAAACGTCAGCAAGTAATACCGCAGGCTTGTCGCTGTCACGTCCGACCATGTCGCCGTAACCGCATTGCCCGTTGTCACGGTAGTCAATCCACTGACCTCCAATGCCTTGATCATGGATGCCATGTTGCTGATTGGTGCACTTGCGCCGCCGGAGCGACGCAGGCCGTCCACCGTGACCACCTTGACATAGGCCGTCGCTTCATCGACCTCAAAGGAGGACTGCACCGCATCGATGCCGCTGATGACGGCGTTCCATGTCACATTATCACGGGATATGTAGATTTGGTAGGTGCCGACGCTCTGCCGTTCCCAGCTCACGTCAAGCCGATAGCGAACGCTTCCGTCAGCGGCCATATACCGATATTTGACAGCGGTCAAACCTGCCGCATCTTTGATAGATGCATCAGGTGCCGAATACTGTGGCGCCGGAATGCCATATTCTTCCTTATAGACGCGCTCATCGTATTCGATGCACTCGATTTTTCGTGTGAAGTCCTGCGCCCTCGATATGCCTTTTACGATGAACGGCTTTGAACCGACCACCGAGAGAGCCAAATCAAAGACATCCTGAGCTTGCGGTGGATCTGTGGCATCGATTTCTGTCAGTCGCACTTTGCACCAACCGTCCTTATTTTCAAGGATTGTCACCGGCGCCGTACGCATAACGTCGTTGATCGTGCGATATTGGATGCGAAAAGCACCTTCGATTGAATCGAGCTCAACGGGAAGCAGCAGCACATCTCCCTCAACTTTGTGGATGCGTCCCGACTTTGCCCACTTGGGCACGTCATGTGCCACGAGGATGACATCGCCCACAGTGCAGGCGATCGCATCTACATTCGCCTCGAAACTGATAGTGCGCACAAGATACTGATTGCTGTACAGTTGATATATGCCCTCGCGATACGCCTGCGCATAGGATGTGATGCCGTTGAAGGTGGCCTGCGCGGTCTTTTCTTCGGCATCCGTGTCATAGGAATCCGCGTACATTGTGATGGTTTCTCGGTTATGCTCATTCGCGGCATCCATATAGGTAAGTTCCACACAGTTCGCCCGATCGCTGGTCTGTAAAAATTCCTCTTGAAACGACCCAGCGAGGATGTTCCCCATACCGAACATTTGCGTCGGCTGTTGAACATGGTCATAGACGCAGCCATAGCGTGTGCCGAAGCGTATGACCTTGCCGCGCCCCACTGCCGCGATGTTGGCATTGACGACGGACAGCATCTCGCCCAGCGTATTGAGCTCGATGTTTACTTTGAGATTCTGTCTCTCGCAGTGATCCGCCCATGCCTTGAACTGATCATAAATCATGTGCTTGGCCGGGATGCCGCGAACCTCATATTCCCATGCGCCTGTATTGGCATCCTGCAGATGCGTGCATTGGTGCAACACATCATAGGACGCCCATGCGGGATTGTCCGATGGCCTTTGTTCATAGGATTCCGCTGTCGGATCCCACACCAAAACATAAGGGCGCGTCTTGAGGAATTTCAGCGCAGGCGTGCCGCTGAGCTGATCCGTGGCCAAAGCCTTGATGCCGATGAGCGCGATGTTGGGATAGCTGAAATCGTCATGAACGATGGATGTCACGGACGACCACCAGCATCGAACCATCGCGCGATTGCTCTCTATATCATGGCTTCTGCGCGTAACCTTCATCTTCACCTGGTACGCGCCGGGCGGCAGAGGATCCACCCGAAACTCCTTCCTCAGTGCGGACGACTGATGCGCTTTAATACGATAGCTCCCTCGTATGACATGGAACGTGATATTGTCCGCTGTACGATCGACACTGAAATCGCCGACATTCCCCGCCCCCGTCTCGACGTGTCCATCCGGGTAGGTGATGGAGCACGCTCCCACGAGAACCCCCTTCGACCTTTTGAGCGTGTACTCCCCCTCGGGCGGCGTATGGCCGTCAAGGACGCTCACCTTGTCGGAGTTCGTGCCCATTCCCTCGAATAGCGGCTTCCATTCCCCTGCGTCACCCATGCGGTATTGACCTTGGATATCTACCCAAGCATCGCCTAGACTTCCGTCATTGTTGGCGTAATACAGCCCATTAGAGAACTCCACCTTGACGATGATGCCTTCCGTAGCGTTTCCCGGAACTGCGTCGATGCGCTCATCCTCAAGAAGCTGGTAGCCGAGGCTTTTCGTGCTGTAGGTGTCGTTGAAGTTCGGGATGATGCTCTGCGTGTTCGTTCCCTCGCGCGTTTCTACGGTCAAGTCTTTGTAATAGCTAATGCCATTGTCATTGATCTGAATATTGCTGATCTTGAGTGGTCCCTCGCCTGCTGCTACCAGCCAATTCAAATACTCTTTGTTGTCCTTGACGTCAATGAATTTAGCGATGGACTGCCCGCCGCTCTGCACAGTACCATAGGTGAGCGCGATGGGATTGTTCTGCCCGCTCATAGTCTCCACGCCATCCCACGAGTAGGTTGCCTCGCGCGTCCCGTCACCGAACTTGCCGTTGTCGACTTTTTGTCCGAACAGTCGATTGATGAGCGTCCCGCCGATGAACGTGACTGCCGCCGATGCCAGTATCGCGCCGAGCGCCCCCTTGGCGAAGAACGTTCCCGCCTTCGCCCACGCGCCGCCCGCGATGCCGCCCGTATAGACGGACAGGGCAATCATGGCGATCGTGCCGAGGATCTTACGCCCGCCACCTCCTGCAATCTCCGGGTAGACGACGATGAAATCGCCGTCCGAGATGGTCTGCGCGGGTTCCACAGTTTTACCGTTGACCATGGCGCCGACTTGCGTGCGGGCAGGCGCATGCCTTTTCAAAACCTCGCCCACGATCAATCCTGCTGCAATGTCGCGAATCTCGCGCCCCTCGTAGGGACGGAACGGGTTCTTTATGATTACCAGCTTAGCCATTCACGTCACCCACATATTCGTAAAAATCTTCAATCACGCCGCGCCACGCGGGCGAATCAATGCGCTCCACGCACACGCCGATATTCTCGCGCGTATGGATAAACTTGCCATCTCCGATATAGCATCCCGTGTGATTCACGATGCCGCGCGGCACGCCGAAGCGGATGGTTATTACACAGGGCACAGGAATCACCCGCCCGGAAACTCTGCGCCAGGTCTTCGAAATCGCAGTTTTTTCACGGATGATGGCATCGACCTGCCGGATGTCTCTGAAATCTGCCGTATAGTCGGGGAGAGTTCGCCCGCAGCGCCGAAACATCTCCTGCACAAGCCCATAACAGTCAAAGCCCGTTTCCTTGCTCCGCCCGCGACTCTTGAATGGAACGCCGATGAGGTCGCCGTAATCAAGCATGGACATACACTCCCTTCTGGTCGATGCCTTGGAAGCCACCGAATCTTGCCGAGTTGTTTCTGGCACGACAGTCCGTCAGCGTATGGTTACAGGCATCCGCCTCCGCCCTGCATCCGCATCGAAGCCCCTTGTACTTGAAAGGGCAGTTGTTTTTCATATAGCGGTTCAAAGGTCTGCGCGTCCGGCTGCTGTATTCATTGCCGAGCGTGAATGTGATGCTCTCTTGGTTGACTGTCGTCTTCGTCACGACGAAATACTCTTCAATTTCTGGCTCGGGAGCGTTGAGGTTTTCGGAATTGACCACGCGGATGATGACGGGAAATCCGTTCGCGCCGCGCGATTCTTCGACCATGTACTGCAATGCCTGCGAGGTGTTGTCTACCGTCAACGATACGTTCGGGTCGCTGCCGTCGGTCTGCTCGCGCACCTCGCCCAGCTCGAACGGGAATGCCTGATACAGCTCCCCGTTCCACATAACATCCTCGGTGTTGTAGCAAATGCGCGCCGAGCCATTCGGCAGTTTGATTTCAAGCAGTGGTATAAAGGACGAGTCTGTACTGAGCTTATTTTTCTCACGTCTTGCGACAGCCGATAGTGAAATCATCCTCACACCTCCGTCAATTCAATCGTGCCCGACCAATAGTTCAATTTGTCATTAGTCCACTCACCAACATCTGTAATTCGGACTTCGACCTGCTCCTCATCGGGATTCATATAGTCATATGCAATGTCAATGGAATCCGTGTTCGTCCAGACGAACGAGTTCGCCGAGAACTTCGCTTTATTGACAACAAAATCCATGATTCTCAGATAGGAGCATCGCGATATGTTCTTCCATTGCAGCGTCCATTTTCGGCGTGATCTCGTAAATTTTGACCGCGACTGCATTGATCCATCCTCAAATTTCGACGTAATGGACGTGTCCTCACGTTTTTCTTTGAATGGCCATGCCGGGGACGGCATATCAATAGGCCAATACAGCTTCTTGCTCATGTTGTTGCCACTCCCTTGATTACCGAGCGGATGCCGTTTCGGTCACTTGCCACCGCATTCAGGACAACACCTACCACCCACTGCTCACCGTCCCATTGCGCGCTTGTCTGCTCCGCCTTGACCTGCGACCCTGTGTTGTTCGTGACGTTGACCGTAATATTCCCACTGTTTCCGCGTCCGCCGCCGAGGGTGCTCAAATTGCGCTCGTTGAGCGGTATGATAGCCTCATTTTCTCCTGCCTCACCGATCATGGCGAGCGTCGGCGCGGTCACGATACCGCCCTTTGCGAACGCAGGGACGGAGAGCAGGGACGGCCGCGCATACCCTTTCGAGAACGACGCCCCCGTCGGAAATGAGAATTTCCCCGCCGCTCCCGTCGCCGCAGCAACCTTCCCGCCACCGAACGCGCCGCCGAACGCGCCGAGGATGCCGTCCACCCATCTTGCCGCCAAGCGCTGTGCGGCTATTTTCGCCATCATGGACAGGACGCTGCTGCCGAAGTCCTTGAGAACGTTCTGCGCCGACTTCGTACCTCGGATAAATTCCGCCATAGAATCTGACAATGTGCCGTAGACGCTTTCCGCCGTATCGGCGATGTAGCCGGACATGCTGCCGTGTGCTTCCTTCCAGATTTTCACATAGGTACGCGCGAGCTTTTCCTGTCCGTCCATATTGAGCGTGCCTTCTGCCGCCGTCTTTCCCTCGACGCTTCCGAGATGGGCAACGAGTTCGGCAACTTGCCCCTCGCTTTGCAGGTATTCGATATGCTGCTCATGCGCTTTCTTCAAGTCCTGCCGTCGCTTTTCTTCGGCTTTGGCGAGCCTAGCGTAGTACCATTCCGATACCGCCGCCTTGGATTCCCAGTCATCCTTGTCGCGCATGACGTCCTTTTCTTTTTCCTTGCGCTCTTCTGCGAGCCTTCGCACGGTGGTCGCATATTCCGCTTGCGCCATGGATTCATAGTCGTGCAGCACCTCGGCGTTGGCGCTCTTTGCCTCGTCCACCACCTGCGCAAAGGCTGTCCGCTGCTTCTCCGACGCCTGCTCCGCCATCGCTGCGGTGTACGCATCGAGCTGCTTGTTCAGATTGTCAACGGTCTCTTTCGATATGCCGGATTCTTTTATCTTGCTGATCTGCTGGCGCTTCTGCTCTACATCCTGCTTGATTTTCTCGACGTTCTGCATATACGCCGTATCTTCAAATCCGCTGATACCGTCCGCCATGGTCTGATAGAGGTACATCGCGCCCTGTCTTCCCTGTTCGAGCTTTCTTGCGGCATCCTGCGTCCTTCTTGCGGATTCGGCTTCTTCGCGCGTGCCGCTGCGCCTTTCCGATACCGTGCGCCCGCCCGTCGCTTCGCGAATGGATCCGTATCCTTGGACGACGCCGAAATAGCTCTCTGCTTCCGCCATGGAGATGGTCTGCACGCCGCCCGAGGATTGACGGCTGTTGACCATGCCATCGCCCATGTAGATGCCGACGTGCCCGGCAAAATCCACGAGGTCGCCCGCCTCCGGCTCGTAGCCGCCGCCCGCGCTGTGATACGCTCCCGCCGCGCGGAAGGCGGCGTCGTTGATGATGCCCTCTGTATCTTGCCCGCCAATGCTGTCTATGCCTGCATCAGCGTAGACGTTCGCCGTGTAGCTGTCGCACTGGATAGCGGGATTGTTTGTGATATTGCCCATCCACTGTTCGCCTTGCGGATGACCTGCGGCAATGTCCGCAACGAGTGCGCCGATGGGATATTCTACGTCGTAGTTCGTCGGAGCAGGGGCGGTTTCTTCTTTTGCCGCACGACCAGCTCCGCCGCCTCCTCCGCCATCGTTCAAAAGCGCCAGCATTTCTTTTTGCTTTTCTTCTATCTCTTCATTGATTTGGTTTTGGGTTTGGCGCTGCAATTCCGCTTGCGCCTCGGGGTCATCGCTATGCAGCCATTCATCATACGTCTTTGGGCGGTTTGCATCTTTCCCCCACGCCTCACCTTGCTGTTCTGCCGAAAGCGTATAATAGCGACTGCCTCTATCGGTAGGGGCAGACGCACTTTCCGCCGCATAATCAATTTCATTTCCCGTGCCGACTAAATCATAATCATCCCCTGTATGGGTTGCCGCCGTCACGTTGGAATAAATCTCCGGATGAACATCCTTTGAATTTACCCCGACGTATTCCCCATTTACATTTTCAACAACCGTTCCATCTTCCAGTGTAATTTGTTCCGACGTGACCTTCTTTGCAGTCGCTGTACTGCGTTGCGCAGAAACATATAGAACATAGGCGACAGCGGCAGCAACGCCATACCACCCCGCCGCAAGCGCCCATACGGCGCGCGTCAGGCTGCCGACGGCAGTCGTTGCCGTTGCCATTGCGCCGACGGTCTTCGTCCCTGCCGCGACGGCAGCATTTCCCGTAGCTGCTGTGGCAGCTGTCAGAGTATTCGTCGCCGTTGTAGCGCCTACCGTAGCAACGGTTGTCTCCGTCTTTGCCGCGACATTCTTCTGCCCCGCGACGACGGCGGCATTGCCTGTGGCGGTCGTGGCTAAAGCAAGCTCACGCTCCACGCCTGCCGCAATCTGCCCGCTCTCTGCCGCACTGATATGCGCGCCTGTCATGCGTGCGCCCGCTTCTGCTGCTGCGACAGCGGTGCCGTTCAAGGCAGCTGTCGTTTCTGTCGCCGCCACGGCCGCCGCCTGTGCCTGCGCAGCGAACGATGCCCGCATCCCTGCGGCAATGCGCTCAGCAGTTTCGGCACTCTTGAGCTCGATTTTCGTACATTCTGCAATAATGCGCGCCGTCGTTTCTTCCGCCGACAGATTTGCCTTCATCGCCGCTTTTACGGCGGCGCCCTGCTGACGCTGCGATTCGCGCTCTACGGCGGCAATTCGTTTGGCGATCTCACGCTCATGCGCGGCGGTGACTTCCGTCTGCGCCGCCGTCTGTGCTGCTGCGCTCGCCATCGCCGCTTGCCGCGACTGAAGCCAGAATGCCTGTACTGTGCTGATTGCGCCGCTTGCCAGCTTGATCCCCTTGTAGACCGCGACAAACTTGACGACGGCCGCCGTCACCTCACGGATTTCCGTCTTGTTCTTCGCGAGATACGTCGCCGATTCCGTCAATCCCTCGATGATGACGGGAAATGCACTCTCCGCTATGGGCGCAAGCGCCGACGTGAAGGCAAGCTGTACCTGCGTCGCCTCCATCTGCATGACCTTCATGTTCAGTGCAAGCTCGTGCATTTCCTTCGCGTCAAGCCCAATACTCTTGACGCGTGCCGCCGTCTCGGCGGCTTCCGTGTACTGCTCCAATGTCTGTGCAAGGGCAAGCCCCCGCGTACCGAGCGTGGTCATGAGAAATTCTTGCTGCACGCCCGCATCTTTCGCCAGCTTATAGCCTTTGGCAAGGTTTTCCAGCTGCTCGTTGAGCGGCAGGATTTTTCCGCTCGCATCTGTCAGGCTCACGCCGAACAGGCTGAGCGTATGGCGCGCCTTCTCGCCTGCCTCGCTGTCCGAGAAAATGGACTTGTCGAGACGCATGATCGCCGTGCTGAAGGAGTCCACGTCGCCGCCCGTGAGCTTCAATACGCGCGAGAGCTTCCCTGCTTCCGCCGTTGTCACGTTCAGACGGTTGGATAGCTTATAGACGGAGTCTCCCGCCTGCACGGCTCCGTCTATGATGCTTGCCAATCCGAAAGCACCTGCGGCGGCGGTTGCCATGCTCTGAAACTTGCCGATCAGATTGCCCGTTTCCTTCGATATACCTGCCAAGGCGGCGGTAGCGGATTCCATCGGCTTCGTGCTCAGCGCCGTCTGCATGGCACGCTGCGTTTCGTTCAGTTCCTTTTTCAGTTCGGACGAATCCGCGCCAATCTTGATTTTCAGCTCGCTGATGTTTGCCATCATTCCACCGCCTCATCCAGTTCAAATTCTTTTCGCAGGTATTCTTCGTCTTCTTTGCGGCGCTGCGCCTGCCGCAGGGCTTCCTTCTCGCGCTCTTCGGGATAGAGCGGCGCAAGGATGTCGATGGTGGATACCGCCTTCGTGCACTGCACGCTCATAAGGCATGAGAGGAAATAGGCGCGCTTTTGGTCTTGGCGCTTCTCCTGTGCCTCGCGACTTTCCAACATACAGTAAAATTCCCGCACCTGCAGGGCTTCGTAGGTTTCGGGCATCATGCCGAGGATGCCATAGGCGATAGGCTCCGTCGCCTCCACCCACGCCGCCATGGAGGAAACTTCTACTTCTCTTTCGGCGGCACTTCCTCCGCTGCCGCTTCGTCGTTTTTTCCGCGCGTGAAGAGTCCCGTCGCAAAGATCGTCTGCAAGAGCGCCTGATTGATGTCGTCGAGCGTTCCGCCCGCCGCACAATGATTTTCAATGAGCTGAATGATTGCCGCGTCCTCTTCGGGCGAGGGCAATGCCCAACGCAGGGCGGCGATGGTATACTGCAAGTCCATCGGGCGCAGGCTTCCGTGTCCCGTTTCCGCAATCACGGAAAACAGGGACTTGCCGATTTCCTGCTCCAACGCCATCATGTCGCGGATGCTCAGACAAAGTACGAGCTGCTTTCCATCCTCGGTCTTGAATATGGTCTGCTTCTTCATTCGGTAAACCTCCCTTCATCGAACAAAAGCCATATGCGCAAGCACCTGCGCATATGGCTTTTCCCTGCTTATCCTTTTCGCTCAGGGCGAGCCGCCCGGCGGCGTGCCTGCGGCTTTCGTAACCTCGCTGATCGGGCCGTTTCCTTCGAGCGTGCCGGAGAGTGTCGCGGCGCCGTCATGCGGCACGTCCTTGCTGAACTCCGTGACAGCCGCCCAGCCGCGCTGATAGGTCTTGTCCGGGTACTGCAGCTTGACGTCGACCGTCTTTCCTGCACGGAAAGCGACTTCGAGAGCCTCCACGCCAGCATCGTTGAGCATGACAAGCCCCGAGAGGTCGATGCTCCACGATTTCATTCCGGCGAGCTTCGAGCTCCATCCGTCGGTCGCCTTGTCCGATACGTCGATGGAATCCGCCTTCTCCGTCAGCTTGCTGTTGCGCTGCCCGCCGACGACCGTCCATGTGGGCGCGGCGAAGGTTCCCGTGTTGATCATGAGCAGGTAGTCCTTGCCCACGGTCGCCGTCGAGATGTTCGGGTTGACGGGCAGATTCTCGGCTTTGATTGGCATTTTTTATCCCTCCATGTCTTGTATGATTACTTCGAGGCGCAACGTAGCGTCATAGCCTCTGATTTCCCTTGGGTTCGTCTGAACCTCTGTGATTTCCTGATCGCATACGGCGAATCCTGCCGTATGCATATCGAGTCGCGCCGCCGTGAGCACCGTCGCCACATCGTCGAGGATGCCGTTGATCTCGCTGCGGCTGTTCGCGCTGCTGTAGACTTCCAGCTCCATCTCCGCCCGGTAAAGCACCGTGTCCTTCGCGCCCGAAAGCGACATACGGATCTCACCAAAGGCGATGAGCGGCAGCTTCGCCGTTTCTCCGACGTGTTCATGCAACGGCGTCGTCTGACACGCCGTGAGCAGGTCACGGACGGCTTTCTGCAATGCCTGCAACGGCAGACGCTTCTTTCTCATGGTTTAACCGCCTCCTCTAGCGCCTTGACAATCTTCGGCTCCGTTTCATCGAGCGCGGGCTTCATGAACGGTCTTGCCTTGCGCGCAGGGAGAATAGCGCGTCTCGTGAAATGTCCATCGAATTTCAGAGCCATCTTCCTTCTTGGTACGACGACGGACGGCTTGACGCCTTTTTCCAGTAGAATGGAGTGCGGTGCTTTCGATTTGACGAATCCGCGATTGTTCTTCTCGTCGTATTCCATGACGAGGCGCCTCACAATGCCGCCTGTTGCGATTGGTGCCTTACTCTTCGCCGCCCGCATGGTGTCTTGTGTTCCCGTGCGTATCGCCGCCTTCATGCGACGCTGCGCCCCATCTTCATACTTGCCGACATCTCCCACAGCTTTTTTGATAGCGTCCGTCAAATCGCTCTTAATATAGAACCCCCTCGCTTTTACCATTACATCTGCACCTCGCTTGTCGTCAGGATGAGCTCGCCCGGTTTCGTGTCGTCGATATGTTCCACAGAGAACTCCCGCGCCCCTTCCCTGACGCGCCAGCCTTTGGCGATTTCCACGGGGCGCAGTCGGATTCCCTGCGTCACCTCGACCGCCGCCGCATCGCCGAAAATGGTACGGCTGACGAAGCCGGGCTTTAGAAACTCTGCCCAGACCTCGCGCGTCGGTATGTAGCTCGTATCGCAGCCGTTGATTTCATCCAATGGATTTTCCGGCCGTAGGAGCGTGACGCGGTGGCGCATTTTAGCTATATGAATCACGGTGGTTCACCTCCTGCGGGAACATAGTGCTGAAGCTGTGCAATCATCGACCGAATGAAGTACGGGAACGCCTGCGCCTTTTCATCCGTCCCGTCCCGATGCGTATACATCTCAGCGATGACCGCAAGGCGCAGAATGTCCGCTGATTCGTCGAAATCCCCGTATTTACAGTACGCCGCGAAATTGTCAATCGCATTCGTGAGATACGATTCCGCGCCTCTCATGCACTGCCGGATGAGATCATCTTCAACGTCAAGGTCAACGCGCAGGTACGTCTTGACCTGCTCGAGCGTCACCGCCATAACGCACCTCCTTCCTTACGGCAAAGTCACCTGTGCCAGTTTCACGGCGTCCTTATCGTCTGCAACAACGCCAAACCGCTCCACGCAGCGCAGCGCGGTCGCATACTTGTCGAAAAGGAAGTCCTGCGAGACGGCAATCTCAACGCCCTTGCGCTCGAAGAACGCCACATAGTCGGCGATACTGCCGACGTAGAACGGCACCTTCTTCGTCTCCGTCGGAAGCGTGCCGTTCGAGACGACGACAATCGGCTTGCCGCGAAAACGGTAGGTATCGGGCGCGGCGACATCCGGCACGAGCAGGGGGCGCTTCTGCGCATCCTCGAGTTCGGAGAGCCACTGAAAGCCGTCCTGATTCGTGACGATCCGTGCATTCGCATAGTAGGACGGGTCGAGACTGACGTTCAGGATCTTCATAAAGCCCTTGGCGTCCGTCACCGCCGTCGGCGTGAG
>ERZ773083.1533-NODE-1533-length-15548-cov-3.275673_pt1 | contig 15548 bp, 16 predicted proteins | sample MGYA00511465_ERZ773083 | MGnify/ENA primary metagenome ERZ773083 (study PRJEB29015, sample SAMEA2738001) | human oral metagenome | biome: human oral; feature: human-associated habitat; material: dental | place: China | collected 2060 ... | reverse complement strand
AAAAGCCTGCATCTCTCTCACGCCGAGACGAGCGGCAAAAGATTTATGCTACTCATCGGTGGGGTCACCGATAACTCCGTGGGCCTTTTGCGGGTGCAAGATGAGGCGGATCTGCCGCAAATGAGCCCTAGCGAGTTTATAATGATAGAAAAAATTGCGCCGAATTGGTATCTTTTTAAAACCACATAAAAAGCCGCGCCGCAAGCGGGTTTGAAGCTTCGCGGCGATCTAAATTTAAAAGCAGTACCCGCACCTTAACCATACCGCCGATCAAAAATCGCGCGAATTTTAAATTTAAAAAGACGATCTGTAAATTCCGCACGCCGTAAATTTTTAAAGAATTTTAAAATTTTTTGAAGTCTAAATTTAAACAAAGCGTCGCCAAAGCGCACCGCAATAAATTTAAACATGGCGCGAAAGAGGCTTAAACATAGCGCTCACAAGCAATACACTTAAAAACGACACCCGACCCGGGCTTAAACGGCGCAAAGTCCACTCCCGTCGCGTCCAAAACCGCCCGCGAATAAAAATAGAGGCTGTAAAATAGCTCATCGTCGTAAAAGTACTCCTCCCAGCGCTCCTCGTCATTCTCATCGCTCTGCGGCCACAGATATTTTTCCGCAAGCATATCCGAAAAGCTCGCCAGCGGCGCTGCGTGCGAGATCTTATCGGCGTCATCGCAAATCTCAAGCATAAACGCAAAAAATCCGCCGAGCCGAGCCGAGATAATGCCTGCCGCTTCGTTTTCGCCTTTTGCGTTTTCGCAGTTTTCGTTTTTTCCGTTTATGTCCGCTGTGGTGTTTTGATTATTTTTATTCGCGTTTTTGTCCGCCGCAGCGCGCGCCTGCATAAAGATACGCACCAAAAACAGCAGCGCAAAAGGGGTTGCGTGCCAAAACGAGCCTTGATGCTCTATCTCGTAAAAATCTTACTAAGCGCGCCCTGGGCGGTTTTAATATCAAATTTCTCCCGCTCGCTCGCATCCGAGCTCTTATTCGCCGCGCTCGTTTTAAATTTACTCGCCGCACTCGCTTTAAATTTTATCGCCGCGCTATCCGCACTCTTAAATTCCGCCTCACCGCACTTCGCCGCGTCCGTTTTAAGCTCCGTCTCTCCGCCCGCTTTAAATTTCGCCGCCCCGTTATCTGCCTTTTTAAATTTCGACTCACTCTTTTGCGCTAAATTTACGAAATTTTGTGCCGCGCCGCATCTTGCCACATCCGTAGAATTTTGCCCGCAGCCATGATGATTTTTTAAATTTTCCCCTGCGCTGAGCTCGCTTTTTAAATTTTGCTCGCCGCCCAAGCCGCGCGCCGCATCACAAGCTTCGATTGCCTGCGCGAGTTTCTCAAAAATTTTGGGAAACTCGCTCGCCCTGCCGTAAGCGGTCGTGAGCCTACTCCACGGCACGTCCTGCACTTTTAAATTTGCGATATATTTCAAATTTTGCTCATTCATCCGCGCTCCTTGCAAATATTTTTAAATTTAAGCCTTGAGAGCCGCTAAAATCTGCGCTCTCGGTTCAAATTTAGCCTCTTTCGCACGCAAATTTAAACCGAGCCCAGGCGCAAATTCTACCTCGTAAGCTCCCTACTTTGCTCGATTAGATCCACGATCTGTTCGCGCGGCACCGCATCGAGGCAGACGCTGATCCAGTGCTTTTTATTCATATGATAGGCTGCAAAAATTCCTTTTTCGTCACGCAAAATTGCCGCCAAATCAGGCTTTATCTTTAAATTTATCACATCGCTTGAGCCAGGAAGTGCGCGACCGAGCTTTTCGTTTGCAAGCCCGCGCATCAAAAGCGCAAACCACTTGCGCTTCCCTCCTGCGTGACGAAAAACCGCAAAATTGGGATATTCATCCCACAGATACTCGCCGTCCGCGCCGTAGCGCTGCTTCATTAGTTTTAGGACGCTGCTGAAGTTCATTCTCGTTCCTTAATATCGATCTTTTCTCTGCGCAATCGCGCCAGCCACTCATCCAGCGTCTTTTCAAAGCCGATCCCCTTGCTTTCGTAAAATTTCGCCGCCTCGCTCATATAGGCTTGCTCGACCCAGCCGCCGAAGTCGTGCGGGTATTTGTAGTCTGCGATCTGCTTGTCCGAGTTGATGAGATAGCGCGGCGTAGGTAGCGGAGCGGCGGAGCGGACGAACTTCAAAGCGGCGTTGATGCCCAAATACGCGGCGTTTGATTTGGGGCTGTGCGCCAAATAGATCGCGCATTGCCCCAAGATAATGCGAGCTTCGGGATAGCCGATCTTGCTGACGGCGCTTAGCGTGCTAGCGGCAATATTTAGAGCGTTTGGATTGGCATTGCCGATGTCCTCGCTAGCTAGAATCACCATCCTGCGCGCGATAAAATCCGCGCTCTCGCCCGCATCTATGAGCCTCGCGACATAATACAGCGCGGCGTCGGCGTCGCTTCCGCGCAGGCTTTTTATCATCGCGCTTGCGAGCTCATAATGTACGTCGTCGCTGCTAACGCCTGCAGCCACGGCATTTGCGCGCAGCGTGCGAAGCGTATCCAGCGTAATGGCGCTGTCTGCCAAAAGCGCAAATTCCAGCAGGTTTAACATACTCCTCGCATCGCCGCTGCTGGAGTTTAGCAGGTATTTTCGCGCCTCTTCGTCCATCTCAAAACCGATCTCGCCCTGCACCCGCGCCAAAAGCGCCTCCAAATCCTCGTAGCTAAGCGGTTCGAACTCAAAGATCATCGAGCGCGAGCGGATGCCGCTGCTTAGCACGAACTGCGGATTTTCCGTCGTCGCGCCGATGATGATCGCGGCGTAGTTCTCCATCGGGATGAGCAGCACCTCCTGCTGCGTCTTGCTGAGGCGGTGGATCTCATCGATGAAAATGAGCGGCTTGATGAGCGAGCCTGCGTGCGAGGATAGAATTTTGCGGATATCCTCGACCTTCAGGCTCGTGGCGTCAAGCTCGTAAAAATCATAGTTCAGCTCGCTTGCGATCACGCGCGCCATCGTCGTTTTGCCGCTGCCTGCGGCGCCGAAAAATATACTGTGCGGGATGCTGCCTGCGGCGACGAATTTTTTAAAAACCGCTACGATCTTGCCCTGCCCCACGATCTGCTCTAGGCTTTTGGGGCGAAATTTCAGGCTCAAACTCATTTTACAACCTTAAAAATTTTGCCCCGATGATAGCGTTTTTATGATTAAATTTTGAAATTCGGCTAAATTTAAAGGGCAGGTTTTTGGATTTTTTATACGGCGAGACCTTGAAATTTATGCACAACGCGAATTGGGAATTTTAGCCGCGCGAGCGAGCTTTAAAATTTCAGTAGATTTTAAAATTTAGTGCCGCATATGCGGACGGCGATATAAAATTTGCGGCAAGAACGGATCGCGCAGATTTGGCGGGCTTAGCAGTTTTAAAATTTATATGAATTGCGATGCGGCAAGCGCCGTCATACATAGCGCGCCCGCAATCAGTTAGGCACGCAAGATGAAATTTTAAAATTTAGCCCTATTTTGGGACTAAATTTTATCTCGCGACGAGCCGCTAAATTAGCAAATCAATAAACGCAAAATCAGCAAAGTTAAAAATCGTTTCGCTCTCATAAAATCATTGCGCAATCATTGCGACTATCGCTTCACTCGCGCAGAGAAACTATCGTATCAATTCTCGCGCCTACGTAACGCGAAAATGTAAAATATGATCGCTCAATCGTTGCAATAACCCGCGCGATCGCGCAAAACTCGTCGTGCCAATTTCGGCGCCAGCATAAAATTTAATCTCGCGAAGCTGTACGCCAGCGTAAAATGCGTAAAATTACCGCGCTAACGCCTCACTGGCGCAAAACTGCTGTCTATTTAAAAAGCTCGGTAGAAAGATACCTCTCGCCGGTATCGCAGAGGATCGTAACGATCACTTTGCCCTTGTTTTCGGGCTTGGCAGCGATCTGAGCGGCAGCATAAACGTTCGCACCGCTTGAGATGCCCACAAGCAAGCCCTCTTTTTGTGCCAGCTGTCTAGCTGCCGCAAACGCATCGTCGTTCTCAACGCTCAAAAAGCCGTCGATGACGCTTCTATCAAGATTATCAGGGATAAAATTTGCGCCGATGCCCTGAATTTTATGGCCGCCCGCACTGCCGCACGTAAGAAGTGGCGAGCTAGCAGGCTCCACGCCGTAGGCTTTTAGGTTTGGATTTTTAGATTTTAAAAATTTCGCCGTACCGCTGAGCGTGCCGCCGGTACCAAATCCCGCGACTAAAATATCTACCTTGCCGCCGCTTTGCTCCCAAATTTCAGGTCCAGTGCTTTGAAAATGCGCCTTTGGATTGCTCGGGTTATCAAATTGGCTCGGGATAAAGCTATTTGGAGTGTTCGCCGCTAGCTCATTTGCCCTATCTACCGCGCCCTTCATTCCAAATTTCGGATCGGTCAGCTCGATTTTAGCGCCGAATGCGGCGATGAGCTTTTGGCGCTCGATACTCATCGAGCTTGGCATCGTTAGGATGAGCTTCATACCGAGCTTCGCCGCGATCATCGCAAGCCCCACACCCGTGTTTCCGCTGGTAGGCTCTATCAAAACGCTATTTTTATCGATTTTGCCTGAGCTTAGCGCGTCTTTTACGATCTGCCACGCGATGCGATCCTTGACCGAGTGGCTTGGATTTAAAAATTCCGCCTTGGCTAGGATGAGGGCATTTTTGCCAAACGTATTGATTCTGACTAACGGAGTATTGCCGATGAGCTCCGTAACATCGTTTGCTATTTTCATATTTTTCCTTTAAATGCTGAAATTTAAATACTGGACGCTTCGCGCCATCATCTCCTCGTAGCTGCTTAGAGGCTCGTTAAATATCTCTGCTAGCTTGACGTCGAATTTCTCAAAAAACGCCCGCAGTCCGGGATCACTCATCTGAATGCTAGTCATCCGCAGATCCTTTTCAAGCGCGGTAAAAATTTCACCGAAAGAAATCTCACTAGCATCTCTGGCTAGGTGATAACCGCCGTTTTTACCTTTGATGCTACACACTAGCTTTTCGTTTCTAAGGGTATTTAGAATTTGCTCCAAATAATTCTTAGAAACTCCCGTACGCTCGGCGATCTCTTTTATACTTATCGGCGCTACTTCGCTAGCTTTGGCGATCTGCAAAATCGCAGCCAGCCCATAAACGCCCTTTGTGCTTAAAAGTGCCATTATTTCAGTGCCTCACTAAGATCGGAAATCAAATCATTCGCGTCCTCTATACCCACGCTTAGGCGGATTAAGCTCGCAGGCACGCCAGCGCGGTTTAGCTGCTCCTCGTTTAGCTGCGAATGCGTCGTGCTCGCAGGATGAGTGATGATCGACTTCGTATCGCCGATATTTGCTACGACGGAGAAAATTTTAACCTTGCTAACCGCTTTTAGCGCTGTTTCTTCGCTATCTACGATGAAGCTCATCAGACTGCTTGCATAGCCGTTTTTAAATTTCGCTTTGATCGCGGCATTAAATGGCGAGCTCGCAAGCCCCGGATAATTAACCTGCTTTACCTTCGGATGATTTTGCAAAAATTCTGCTATCTTTAGCGCGTTTTGCGAGTGTTTTTGCATGCGAAGCGGCAGTGTTTCAAGCCCCTGGATGAGCTGAAACGCGTTAAACGGCGATAGCGTCGCACCAATATCGCGAAGCAGGGACAAGCGAATCCTAAGCGTGTAAATGTCGAAATTATCTACTAAATCTGCATAAACTAAGCCATGATAGCTCTCATCGGGCTCGTTGAAATGTGCGTAACGCGGATTGCCTTTGAGTTTGGAATTTAATCCTTTGCCCGAAACGATCGCGCCCGCGATGCTAAGACCTTGCCCGCTTATGTATTTGCTAGCGCTGTGGATTACGACATCGGCGCCGTCATCAAGCGGATTGTAAAGCGCAGGACTTGGGATCGTGTTATCCGCAATCGTTACTACGCCGTGCTTATTTGCGATTGTAGCGATTTTAGCGGTATTTGCAACTGAAATTTGAGGATTTGAAAGCGTCTCAAAAAAGATCGCTCTAGTTTTATCATCGATTAACCCTTCCAAATTATCTGCCGTTTCGGAGTCAAAAATCCTAGCCTCGATGCCAAAGCGCTTGATCGTGTGCGCCAAAAGCGTAGTTGCGCCACCGTAAATTTTCTCGGCAATGATGATATTTTCGCCCGCTGCGGCTAAATTTGCCACCGCAAAAAATATTGCCGCCTGCCCGCTAGAGACCGCGATTGCGGCTTTGCCGTTTTCCAGCGCCGCAAGTCGCGCCTCAAAAACATCAGTAGTAGGATTTGTCAAACGCCCATAAATTGGTCCTAGATCACGCAGCGCGAAGCGATCGGCGGCCTTTTTGCTAGAACCGAAGTTAAACGCGGTGCTTTGATAAATGGGAACCGCCATCGTGCCGTAGCCTGCGACGGAGTCGTAACCAAAATGAGTTGCGAGGGTTTCTTTTTGCATTTTCGTCCTTTGTAAAAAATTTGGCGAATAATAGCTAAATTTTAAAATAAAGTCAAGTATTTTTATATGATTTTAAAATGCCTATAATACAGGATTTATAGAAAAAATGTTATTAAAATATAGTTTTATAATATGCGTAATTTTGCCAAAATTTCGAATTTTGCTATAATGCGCGCTTTAATTAAGGAAAAATCATGCAAATCAAAGAAAAAGATGAGCGCGTTAAATATATCCGCGCATTAGAACGCTTCGTAAAATCCGCCGTAGCACTGCTAAAGCGCGAGGATTTCGATGCAGAGCTTTTTGCGAAGCGAATAGCTAAAAACTACGAAATTTTATCTAAAGCGGCCGCTACAAATCTCGATAGCCCCTACACCAAGGCGCTTGAGAGCTTTGCTAAAAACGTCCTTGATGCTAGCGAGGCAGGACAGGTCGGCGATGCCGCGTTTAGATCGGCGCTACAGCATGAAGCAAACGCTTTGCAAAAGCTCAAAAACAATAAGAGCTACAAAAAAGACAAGCACAAAATCGATTTTTTAAAGGATTATTAGATGAAAACCGTGATTTTTGATATGGATGGCACGCTGCTCGACTCTTCGCGCGCGATCGAAATCAGCGTCAATAACACTCGCCGCGAGCTCTACGGTCTAGCACCGCTGCAAAAGAATTTCATCGTCCACACCATCAACGATCCGAGCAAAAACGCCTTTTTAGAATTTTATGGCAAAACCGAAGCGAGCGCCGAAGAGCTTGCTTTTTTCGAGAAGGAATTCGTAAGCAATTACCGCGATTTTGCCGTGCTTTACGAGGGTATCGAAGATCTTTTGCACTCGTGCAAAAAAGCAGGATTTTTTCTCGCAGTCGCTTCTAATGCGCCTTCCTATACCCTAAGCGCGATCTTAGAAAAAACGGGGGTGCGCAGACTATTTGATCTGGTCGTAGGCGCGAACGAGCAGATGCCATCAAAACCCAACCCTGCGATGCTGCTACACGTAATTGCATGCTCGCCGCACAAAAACGCGATTTTTTTAGGCGATAGCAAAAAGGATGAGTTAGCCGCGATCCGTGGCGCAGAATTTTTACAAAATTTAGAATTTCAAGGCGGCAATGACGGCGAGAGCTTAAATGCTAGCCGTGGCACTAATAGAAAGAATTTCAGCGCTAGCAGCGGAAGCTTAAGCTCTTGCGGCGAAAATCTTAACGCAGATGAAAAATTCCGCCCTAACGACACAGGTGCTGACGGAGCGGCAACGCTAAGCTTTAAAGGTGCTAAAATTGCCGTAAAAGCAGAAGCGACGGAAGACTCACAAGCTGCGGCAGTACGATGTTTTCAGGCAAACTTGGCAGATCTAAGAGGCGCAAAACTTGAGTATTTGCAGGTATGCTGGGGGTTTGGCGAGCCTAGCGAACTAAGTCGCAATGCCCTAAGCATCGCGCAAGCGCGCGAAATCATCGGCGGAATTTAAAGCAGCTAGATTTTTGAGGCAGAGCTAATTAGAAATCTAGTATGCAGCTGAGTAAAATCGCGTTTTAGGCTCTTAAAACGGAGCGAATTCCATCCTCGCGTGCAACGTAAGCGAGGTTAAATTTAAAAATAATCCTTGCGCGAAAAATTCCACTAGCACGAGAAACTGGGATTTCATCTGCGCGAGTGGAATTTAAAATTTTAAAAGTAGCTTTTGTAGTGTGCGATTTTATCTACGTGAAAAATGAAATTCTATCTGTAAAAGGTGACGGAATTCTAAATTTAGAGATACTCTCGCAGATTAATTTAAAATTTGCCTCGAAAACCAGACCTAAAATTTAATGCCAAACGCGATTTTAGCATTCTACCGCATCCATGAAATTTCAAATTCTCGCAAAGCGGCGGAATTTTAGAATTTTAAAAAGCCTGATCTGTGTTATGCACGCGATTAGACTTTGTGAGAATAGAATTTATCCGCCGCTCAGAAATCAAGATTTTACCGCATAAGCAAAGCGAAAATCCTCTCCGCCTACGCGAAATTCAAGAATTTTACCGCTTAAACAAAGCGGAATTCTATCCACTCAAGCGAAACCTAAAATTTCACTCGTGCCACAGAAGTTTAAAATTTCCGCAAAAATCAAGCCGCTTATCTGTAAATTTAAAATTCCGCCTTCTGCAAAGCTTCGCGTTTAATCTGCCACGCAACCAAGATTAAATTTTTAAATTCCGCTCGCTCTGCCTATCTCGCAAACAAGTAAAATTTTAAAATTTATGAGATTCAAAGCCCAAAATCCCGCGCTTAAGCTTAAAATTTACCGCACGCAAGCGCAAAATCTGCGCAATCGCTTCTGTTTAAAAGCCCCGATAGTTTGCCGCGCCCTAACCTAAATTAAATTTTACATTTGCTATAATCGCGAAATTTTAAGGAAGGTAAATGGATATTTTTGAAGGCAGCCCAAGAGAGAAATTTTTTGAAATTTTATCCGCTGCAAGCCCTACTTTAGTGCAAAACGAAATCGAAGAAGCTCTAATCCGCCTCATCGCCTGTGAGCGGCTCTGCGAAGCGCGCGGCATTAGCGAGCGCGAGATCGAAAGCTTCATCGCGCAGCAGGATCTACAAGACGAGCTAAACGACAAATTTTTGCAAATGAGCGGAAATATCCTAAGCAACAACGAATAATGCAAGATCAAATTGATTTAATCATGAAAAGCTTCATCGCAGACTGCGGCTACGAGCCCGCTAGCGAGATGTTTGATAGGCTAAGCCCCGGTAAAAAATTGCGCTCCAAGCTGCTACTAAACATCGCGCAAAAGGATGAAAAATCGCTACGTCTGTGCGCGATCATCGAGCTCATTCAAGCCGCAAGCCTGCTGCACGACGATGTCATCGACGAAAGCTCGGTGCGCCGCGGCAAACCCTCGATCAACGCCACTTACGGCTCCAAAAACGCCGTGATGCTGGGCGACATACTCTATTCCAAGGCATACTTCGAGCTTTCTAAATTTGAAAGCCGCATCGCCGCCGCGCTTTCGGGCGCCGTCACGAAACTAGCCGTGGGCGAGCTGATGGACGTGAGCTTAAGCAACGATTTCAACGACGATGCGAGCAAATATCTGCAGATGATCTATCTAAAAACCTCCGCTTTGATCGAAGAGGTTGCGCGCTGCGGGGCTTTTTTGAAATTCGGCGGCGCGGAAAATCGCGGCGAAATTTCAGATATGAGCGGCGCAAAAAACGAGGGCGAAATTTCAAGCGCCGCGAAAGATCATGATAAAATTTCAAGCGCGAGCGCGAAATTTGGCGAATACGGCAAAAACCTTGGGCTTGCCTTTCAGATCATCGACGACATCTTAGACGTGACGCAAAGCTCAGAAGCGCTCGGCAAGCCGAGCCTGAGCGATTTTGCGGAGGGTAAAACCACCCTGCCCTACATCTATTTGTATGAAAATTTAAATGATTCGGAACGGCAAAAGCTAAAATCATTTTTTAAAAAACAGCTGCGCGAGAGCGAAATTTCATGGATCAAGACGAAATTTAGCGAGCACGGCGTCATCGAGCGCTGTATAAACGAAGCTCGCGCCTACGGGCAGAAGGCACTCGAAGCCGTGGCGGAATTTAAAAACGACAAGCTGGAGCAAATCGTGCGAGATATGATAGATAGGGAGTTTTGATGGCGTATATGAGCGTGAGTTTTACCCACAAAAACACGGACATCACGGTGCGCGAGAAGCTGTCGTTTTCGAACGACGTGCGCAAGAAAGAAATTTTGCGCCTTTTGGCTTCAAACTCCGCAATAGAGGAGTGTTTGGTGCTAAGCACCTGCAACCGCGTAGAAATTTTTACCGCCGTAAGCGACTTCGAAGCGGCCAGTAAATTCGTACTTTTAGCCCTTTCGCGCGTAAGCGGCGTGAGCTACGACGAGCTAGCCGAGCGTGCCGATATTTACGAGGATTACGGCGCGATACACCACCTTTTCGCCGTCGCAGCCTCTCTTGACAGCCTCGTAGTGGGCGAGACGCAGATCGTAGGTCAGCTCAAAGACGCCTTTAAATTTGCCAAACAAAATGCCTACGCAAACACCGCCATCGCCGCAGCCATAGACGAAGCGCTAAAGTGCGCGGCGCGCATCCGCAACCAGACCGAAATTTCAAAAAACCCGATCTCAGTTTCAAGCGTCGCCGTGGCGATGGCAAAGGACAGACTGGGCTCTTTGCAGGGCGCGGATGCCGTAGTGCTGGGCGCGGGAGAGATGAGCGAGCTAGCGTGCAAACATCTGCTCGCAAGCGGCGCAAATATCACGATCTTAAATCGAAATTTAGCCGGCGCGCAGAGGCTAGCCGCCTCGCTACTTGGCGATAATTCCTTGGATGCGAAAGATTGCGCGGATGAAAATCCTGGTGCAGGTAAGGATTCGGACGGCTTAAATTCCGGAAATGTCGCGAATTTCGCGGGCGAAAATCCCACGCAAAAACAAAATTCCAAAGACGGCGTAAATTTTAATAAAGAGACTTTTACAGACAGCAATGAATCTCGCATAGCAGGCGAAAATCCCAAGGACGATAAAAATTCCACCGCCTGCGCAAATTCCTCCGCGCAGGTACAATCCCGTATTAAAATCGATAGCCTTGATAATCTCAAAAAATATCTAAACGTAAATAGCCTATTTTTCAGCGCTACAGGCTCGCAAGAGCCGATCATTACCGATAGCTTGCTCGAGCCCAAAAGCTTTAAGCGATATTTTTTCGATATAGCCGTGCCACGCGACGTGGAGCTTAGCCAGAGCGAGGATCTTGAAGTTTACAGCGTCGATGATCTAGAAGAGATCGTAAAGAAAAATTTGCTGCTTCGCGAGGAACAGGCGCAGATCGCTTACTCGATCGTGGCAAAATGCACGAACGAGTTTTTCAAATGGCTCAAGGCGGCGGCATCCACGCCGATCATCAAGGCTTTGCGTCAAAGCGCGAAGCAAGTAGCCGAGCTGGAGCTAGCCAAGGCGCTTAAAAAGGGCTATCTAAAGCACAGCGACGCAGAGGAGGCGCGCAAGCTGATCCATCAGGTTTTTAAAGCGTTTCTGCACGCTCCGACGGTAAATTTAAAAAACCTCGGCGAAGCGGACGATGCTGACAGCACGGTAAACGCGCTGGTCGAAATTTTTGAACTGCGAGAAAACTACGAAAAATTTTTAAATCAAGAAAACGAGAAAAAGGACAAACAAAATGAAATTTAGCAAGCTTTTCGCTCCGAGCCTAAAAGAGGCTCCCAGAGACGCGGTACTACCTAGCCACGCGCTTTTGATCCGCGCGGGATTTATCGAGCAGCTGGGCAGCGGGCTTTATAATTTTTTACCGCTAGGAAAGATAGTGCTGGAGCGGATCTGCGCCGTCATCAGGCAGGAGATGGACGCTGCGGGCGCGCAGGAGGTTTCTTTTAGCGTCGTGACGTCCGCGGATGCATGGAAAAAAAGCGGCCGCTACGCCAAATACGGCAAGGAGCTGCTGCGTTTCAAAGACCGCAAGGATAACGACTTCGTGCTAAGCCCAACCAACGAGGAGGCGGCGGTTTTGATGGTAGCGGATAAGATCACGAGCTATAAGCAGCTGCCGCTAAATATCTATCAGATCAATACGAAATTCCGCGACGAGGCGCGCCCTCGCTTTGGGCTTCTGCGCGGACGCGAATTTACGATGAAGGACGCTTATAGCTTCCACGCGGACGCTGCGGATATGAAGCGCGAGTTTGAGGTGATGAGGCAGGCGTACTCGCGGATTTTTACGCGACTGGGATTAAATTTTCGCGCGGTCGATGCGGACAGCGGCGCGATCGGCGGCAGCGGCAGCAAGGAGTTTATGGTGCTAGCGGATAACGGCGAGGACGATATCGTCGTGTGCAAGCGCTGCGACTACGCCGCAAATATCGAGGCTGCGCGCCGTGCGCCTAAAGCCACGAACGCCGCTGCGCCCGAGACCGACGGCATGATGAAATTTAAAACCCCCACAATGAAAACGATCGACGCGGTGGCGGAATTTTTCAAAGTGGATAAATTCTACACTATCAAAGCAGTGATCAAAAAAGCGCTATACGAGGATCGCAGCGAGATCGTAGCGTTTTTTATCCGCGGCTGCGACGAGCTGCAAGAGACCAAGGCGCAAAATGCCTGCGGTGCGCTTGAGCTAGTCGATGCTAGCGAAGATGAAATCGCGCGAGCTGGCTTTACGGCGGGCTTTTGCGGACCTTTCGGGCTCGGCGAAGGAGCGAAATTTTACATCGATGCCGAGCTAAAAGGAGCGCGCGAGATGATCGCGGGCGCGAACGAGCCGGATTACCACTATGTGGGCGCTAGCGTGATAAATTTTAACGAATCGCGCTTTGCGGATCTTACCGCCGTGAGCGAAGGCGACGCGTGTCCGTGCTGCGGCGGCGAGCTTAGCATCACAAAAGGCATCGAGGTGGGTCATATCTTTCAGCTCGGCACGCGCTATTCCGAGCCGATGGGGGCGCGATTTTTGGATGCAAACGGCAAGGCTCGTGCGTTTTACATGGGCTGCTACGGCATCGGCGCAAGCCGTCTTATCGCCGTGGCGATCGAAAGCAGCCACGATGAGCGAGGCTGCGTGTGGCCGCGCGAGCTGGCGCCTTTCGAGCTTGAGATCATCATCTCAAATCACAAAGACGCGGCAGCGGTAGAATTTGCCGAAAAATTATACGAGCAGTGCCGCAGGCGCGGTATCCGCGTGCTACTTGATGATCGCGCGGAGCGCTTCGGCGTGAAGATGAACGATTTCGAGCTGATGGGCTTTCCGTACGCCGTGCTCGTAGGCAAAGCCCTAGCGGAGGGAAGTGTCGAGTTCATCACTCGCGCAGGCCTAAAGCGGCAGAGCGTAAGCGCGGATGAAATTTTAAAATTTATAGAGAAAAAATTAGCTGAGGAAAATTAAGAAGCGCGGCAAAAATTAGCCCTAAATTTGGGCTAAATTTTGCCACCTATTTGAGAAATTTACAGACCAATTTTTCTTGCGCTGCACAGCGTGAAATTTTATAAATTTACCGTGCATGACGTCGAAGTAAAACTTAGGCGCAACGATAAAATTTACGCTTAAGCTGCACTGCCATTTCACTAAAGCTAAATTTTAAAGTATGAGTTTGCGACTAAGATTACATCGACAGCCAAACCGCTGTTTCAAGGCGAGAATTTAAAGCACCAACTTGACCGCGCAAGTAAAAAGCAAAGGGCGCGTTTCCGCCGCTCTCGCGAGCTGCCAAAAACAAAATTCCGTGATAAAACTCTGGTCTCTACCCGCCCTTTTTCAAAACGATTTTAAAAAGTAAAATTTAAACCGCGATTTCACTTTTCGGATTTCGCTCTTTAAATTAAGATTTAAATTTCGCGGCGTAACTGGCGCGTAAATTTAATCAGCGCGCAAAAGCCGATCCGAAATTTTACTGGGTTAAAATTTTGCCTAAATTTATTCGGCGACGACCGATTTTAAATTTTATTCGTAGGTTTTTCGTAGTAGCCCCATTTGACGCGGTATTTTCTCCTTGCTATCCGAGTCAAAACGATCTGAACGATCAAAAGCGCAAGCGCACCGCTGCCCCATTTCAAATATGTGATTCTATAGGAATCGGATATGGTATCGTAATAAAACCTGGTTGCAAAAGTATAATCGTATTTTAGAACCATTTACCCGTCTTTAAGAGCGATCTGCCGTGCAAGGTCGGTATCACCCCCGATCCTTTGGTACCAAATTTTTACCTCTTTGTCGTATATCGCAGCCTTGTATCCATCTATCTCGGTGCTATAAACATCTAAATAAAAACGCCTCTGTTTAAGCGCGCCATCCACCAAATTTAACCTATAATAACTAGCCCCTCTGCTCTTATTTGTTTGCACATATATAACGCGCCCTCTATGGTCTGCAAATCCTCGGGGCTAGACGGCAGCACGGCCGTGTAGGACGTATACAACGCCGCACCCGCGCCAAGGATAAAAAACAGCAGCACGCATCTTAAAAGCGTATTCATCTGATTAAAGCTAGCGATCTTTTTTCATCGTATTTTGTATCAAAAAACATCAAACCTCTTTTGTTTAAAATTTTATCTCGGCACTTCATCCTGGCGCACCGTAGCGGCAGAAAAGCGGAGCTACGTCACTCCAAACTTTCACGATCTTTAAATCCGCACTTCTGTAGCCAATACGGCTCGGTTTTTCCGGCGCCGTGCGCGATACAAGGCGCCGCTTCTGCCAAAATTTAGCTTGGATTTTCATTCATTTTCATTCGACGAAGAGTAAATTTAAAAGCTAAATTTAAAAAGCGCGCGAAAGAAATATTTCTCTTTTTAAATTCCGCTAAAATTTTATCCAAAATGCGGCAAGCTCGTAGCCGCGGGGCTCGCCCAAGCCGCTCAAGCTTTCAAACGCAAGCGTAACGCCGCTGCTTAAACTTAGCTCCAAACCCTCATCCGTTGCGCGCTCGCGATACTCGATCCGCTCACGATTTAAAGCGCTTTTTACGGCCGCAAGATCGATAGGAGCAGGGCAGCCCGATAATATCCAAGGCTCGATTTCGATTTGCCCCGCCCTTCCATCGCCGAAATTTAGAGGCTCGCTTCTGAAATGATCCGAAAAAATCATAAAGATTCCGTCCCGAAAAAAGTGAAACTCAAAGGCGCCATATCTTAAAATTTCAGCTCCAGCACTCTTAAAGCTCGCGCCCGCAGGGCCGAACATCGCGATGGTCTGTGCGCAACTCAAGCCCCTTTCTACGCCTGCAAACTCGCCCGAGCGAAAAAACTCAAGCATATCGATTTTTAACATCTCTTCCCCTGTAAACACACATCGCGCCTCTTAAAGCCACTAGCAGCACAAACGGCACGCTAATAGTTACACGAGCCAGCCATCGCGCTATCCATGCTTAGGCACTCGCTGGCATGGCACTAACGAGCAACGGCAAGCCAGACGCGCACATCACATAAAAGTGCGCCGCGTAAAATTTTATCTCACACCGAGCCAAAATACAGCGCATTTGCAAAATTTAAAACGATCGCAAAATGCCACGTCGTTTCGCAAGTTTTATTTCGCACCGACTTAGAAGCTGCGACAGCCGTATGAAATTTTATATAGTAACCGCATAAATCGCGCGCCGCA
>ERZ773083.1527-NODE-1527-length-15588-cov-8.321058_pt1 | contig 15588 bp, 11 predicted proteins | sample MGYA00511465_ERZ773083 | MGnify/ENA primary metagenome ERZ773083 (study PRJEB29015, sample SAMEA2738001) | human oral metagenome | biome: human oral; feature: human-associated habitat; material: dental | place: China | collected 2060 ... | reverse complement strand
CGGGAGAGTCGCATCCCGTGCTGCGTTGGAGCGAGCGGGTGCGCTCGGCATACCGCGCTTCGATGGAGAGCGTGATGCCCAAGGAAGATGCGGCGGCGATCTTTGCCATGCTCTTCGGCGGCTACGAGGGTATAAAGCCCGAGCTTGTCGAGGCGTTCACGGCGACGGGCATCGTGCACATCCTCTCTGTTTCTGGCTCGCATATCACGCTGTTAGCGGCAGTCATGGCTTGGCTCGGCACACTCCTTCGCCTGCGTCCCGTAGTGACGGCTGTTTTCGTCACCGTCGTCGTCGCCATCTACTGCGTGCTCGCGGGTTGTGTGCCGCCGGCAGTGCGTGCGGGCGCGATGGGTCTGCTCGCTTTCTTCGCGCTCGCCTTGGAGCGCGAGAGCGACGCGCGGCGCCTTCTGGCTCTCGTCGGCATGGCGCTGCTCTTCTTCGAGCCGCTTCTGGCATTTGATGTCAGTTTTCAATTATCCTTTGCGGCAACGGCGGGACTCCTCTACCTCGCGCCACCTTTTTGCGAGCGGCTTTCGCGTCTGCGCTTTTTGCCGCGCTTTGCGGCTTTGAGTCTCGCCGTCACGCTCGGGGCGCAGCTCGCGACATTACCGCTCCTCGCATGGTACTTTCACCGCCTGTCTATTTCTTCTCTTATTGCCAACATCGTCGTCGTGCCCGTCGTGGAACTCGTCATCGTCGCGGGGCTTTTCGCGGGGCTTGCATCCTTCGTGCTGCCGTTCTTGGCGAAGGCCGTCTTTCTTGCGGACAGTCTGCTCTTGGGGGTTGTTTATGAGTGCACGCGCCTTCTGGCGAATATGCCGGGCGGTGAGGTATATCTGCCGACGCTTTCCGTGCCGCTTACGCTCGTCTATTTCGCCGTGCTCGTCGTTTTCGCGCAGCCCGAGGAGCGGCGAGAGGCTGTCTTCTCTTGGTGCAGAGAGCGTCGCAAGGCGCTCTTTGCCGCACTTTTACTCGTCACTGCCGCCGTCGCCTTATGGCAGATTTCACGTCCGCAGGAGATGGCGGTGCACTTCATCGACGTGGGGCAGGGAGATGCGGCTCTCGTCGTGACGCCGCACGGCAGAGCCTTGATGATCGATACAGGCGGTACGCGCGACGGCGGCTATGACATCGGCTCGCGCGTCGATGTGCCGTACCTTTCGCATTACGGCGTGCGAAGGCTCGACTATATCATTCTCACGCATGTGCATGAGGATCATGCGGGCGGCGCGGGCGGCATAGTGCGCCATATTCCCGTCGGCATGGTTTTGACGGCGCATGAGCCGCGCAGCGAGTATGCACGCGTGCTGGGCTGTTCCCTCGATGCGGCTGAGATGCAGCATCTGGCCCCTGCGGAGGCGGGTGAGCATATCGATCTCGACGGCGTGGTGGTAGAGATCCTCTACGCACCGCAGATGCAAGGTGGCGCAGCAGAGGGTGCGACGGGGAACGAGTATTCGAACGTCATCCGCGTGAATTACGGTGCGGCTTCGTTCCTCTTCACAGGCGATCTCGTAGCAGAGCAGGAGAAGGCTATGCTCGCGGAGGGGAAGAATCCTCAATGCACTGTCTTGAAGGTCGCGCACCACGGCTCGAAGACTTCGACGACGGAGGAGTTCCTTGCCTCCGCACAGCCGCGTTTCGCCGTCATCAGCGTCGGCAGGGACAACAATTTCGGACATCCCGCTCCAGAGGTCATCGAGCGACTGCAGAAAAACGGCATAAAAATCTACCGCACCGACGAGGATGGTGCGGTCGTATGCAGGACGGACGGGAAGACGCTGCGAATAGAATCATTTCGATGAGAACATTTTTGCTGCACGGAGCAAGAAAAATGCGCGAACATAGATGGAAAATTATGAAAATCGTTTATAAATAGACAAAAGGATATGTAGAAAAATCCTGTTGACAAGGTGGTATGTGTCTGCTATCATATTCTATGTCGCTAGCTTGTGAACGAGTTGTTTTGTGACTTTTGCAGGCAATCGAATATGGAGTGGTACTCAAGAGGCTGAAGAGGACGGTTTGCTAAATCGTTAGTGTGGGTAACTGCAGCGGAGGTTCGAATCCTCTCCACTCCGCCATTTCAAAAGACAAGCCGCCGAGCTGATTCGGCGGCTTTTTGTGTTTGCAGGAGAGTTTCTTTGACAATCACCGTACGACGATGAAGGGCGTTGTTTCCAGATAAATCTCGAAGGTGCGCGGCCACGGGAAGCTCATATCGGCTTGGAGGTCGCAGACGGAGAGTTCGGCGCTTTCTCCGTTGGGCAGAGGTACGTGGAAGGGGCGACGGCACGATTTTGTGTTCTTGAAGGTCTGTAGGCGGTCATCCATCGCCTTTCTGAGCAGTGCCGTCGCTGCGAGGTAGTCGCGCTCAAGGTCGAGATCATAGACGTTCTTTGTGCCGTTTTTTTTGAGGCTCGTGTTGACAAGAGTGATGACATCCTTGAGATAACAGTAGTCTTCCAAAAAACGGTTATTGAGCAGTTTAAGATTCGAGGCATGCAGTGCAAGAATATCGTCTCTTGTCTTGGCTTTTTCGCGCATGGCAGAAAAAGTCACTGCTTGTGAGAGCGCCGTGCCGACGGAGTTGCTCGCCGTGTTCCAGCCGGCGTAGGCAAGGAATCCCTCGATGGGGGCGCCGTGCTCGATGAGAAGCGGCAGCAGCGTCTCCTCGGCAGCGAAGTGACGGCTGAGATCGACGAGAGCGACAGGCGTGCCCGATGCCAGGTATTTTTCAATGCGGCGAGCGCTCTTTCGACGTGCGGTGAGGCTTTTTTCCGACCCTGCGCTGACGAACAGTACGAAGTCGGCGCTCGCGGCGGACGCCGTGCATTCGCCGCCGAAAATGGCGATTTTTTCTCTTACTGTTTCGCGCATGGGAATCGCCATGAAGGGGAGGAGTTCGTCGGGTGTATCCTCGTCGTTCCAGTCAAGGTAGACTTGTGGTCGGCGGATGCTCCCCTTTGCGGAGATGACGGCGAGAAGCGTCAACGCTAGCTCGTCGGCTCCGTGGACGATGGAGGCTCTTTCTGCAGGGATTTGTTCTTCGATTAGAAGCTCCTGCAGACGGCGCTTCTCGATGTTGGGAATGCTGTACTTCTCACCATCGTCCTGTCCGATGAGGAGTCGTTCCAATGTGCCTTCCTTGACGAGTTCTATGAGAGCGCGTGAAAGGTATTCATTTTGCTCGAAGAGAGCGAGGTACTGCGCAAGGCTTGCCGGATGGATCCTTTCTTCAAGTTTCTGCATTTTCGCCGCATCTTCGGGATCGCCGCAAAGTGCATAGCGGTCGGCGAGGCGCGAATAGGCGAGGATGTACTTGTTGTCGTAGTAGTCGTCGATGCTTGCGGGCGGAATCATGCGCGGCAGGATGGAGAAGGCATAGAGCGGAACCGTCGGATGTGCAGCGTGCAGGTCGCGCAGGTAGGTGATGAAGGCTTCGATTTCGGCATGCGACTTGTCCGCTTCGCGTGCCGAGAGCAGACCGCCGTAGAGAAGTTGGTCGATGGAGATGATGGCAGCGTCGCTTTGCGCCAGATTTTCACGCAGCCACTTCTGCGCTCCTTTCGTGTCCCCCGGCATCGTATAGTAGTCCTGCATCTCGTAGGGCAAGGCTTTGGTCTCCACTCCTGCAACATCGGCGGCATCAAGTACGAACTGACGGCACGGCGGCCTGCCGTCGAGTGGCACGAGTACGATTCGTCCTGCCTTTTCGCGCACGACGTTGAGTGGTGCGCCTCCGTAAAAAGGACGCAGGAAAGCGTGGTAGAACGAAATGGCGCAGAGCGCGAGAACGGCGAGGCACAGCAGACGCTTTTTCAAGAAAGTTCCTCCTCGTGTAATTTATATTTCAATATTATAGCATAGTGTGGTTCACGAAACGAAAAAAAATGATACCCCCTTATATGAAGCATGGCTGATCCGTCTGTGCCTACGGCTTGACTTCTCGGGGCTTCATGGTAAAATATAAAAGGTTATCCTGATTTCGAGGTGGGATTATGCGCATCATCACGGGCACGGCGCGAGGCTGTCGCCTGAAGACGCCAAGGGGCGAGGCCACGCGGCCGACGGCCGACCGCATCAAGGAGTCGCTTTTTAACATCCTCGGGAGACGTATTGAGGAAGCGCATGTGCTCGACCTTTTTGCGGGGACGGGAGCGCTTGGCCTTGAGGCTTTGAGCCGAGGTGCGGCATCGGCTCTTTTCGTCGACGAAAAAACAGCGTCCTTGATCGAGAAAAATGCCGTTAAGACGCGCCTTTTGGAGCGAGCTGAGATCGTGCGCGCCGACGTTTTGTGCATCTTGTCGCGCCTTGGCAAGCAGGGGCGTTCCTTCGATTTGATTTTTTGCGATCCGCCATACCGACGGGGGCTTTGGGAGAAGGCTCTTTCCTCTGTGGATAGAGAAGGGCTGCTCGCGCCCGACGGCTGCATGATCGTGGAGCACGGCACGGAGGAGGAAGAACTTCCGATACTCGAAGATCTTCATTGCGTGCGTGACGAGAGTTATGGCAGAACGACGCGACTGCGTTTTTTTGCAAGCGGCAGGGGACGAGGAGGCGAAGCTCGATGATCAAGGCTGTATGCTCAGGGAGTTTCGATCCTGTAACAAACGGGCACATCGATATTTTCGAGCGCGCGAGCTGCATGTTTGACAAGCTTATTGTGGGAGTGTTTCACAATATACGAAAGACGCCATTTTTCACAGTGGAGGAGCGTGTGAGACTTTTGGAGGAGGCGACGAGCCATATTCCAAACCTTCGTGTCGGTGCATTCGAAGGTCTCTTGCCTGAATATATGCGCGAGGTCGGTGCGACCGTTATCGTGCGCGGCCTGCGTTCCGTCACGGACTATGAGTATGAGCAAAAGCAGGAGCAGATGCTCAAATACATTGCGCCTGACATTGAAACGGTGTTCCTGCTTACAGATCCGCGCTATTCCTTCGTCAGTTCTTCGGGCGTGCGGGAAATTGCAAATTTTCACGGGCGCGTGACAGGACTTGTGCCCGAGTGTGTAGAATTAGCTATAAATAGGCGTTTGGAAGATGCAGATGATTGAGAGGATGAAGATCCTTTCTTCTGACAGTACATCGGAATATTGAAAAGAAGGCGGGCAAAAATATGGCTGTAAAAAATATTTTAGATTCTATAGAAAATCTTGTTGTAGAGTCGAGGCGTATGCCTTTGATGAATAAGAGCCTCATTGACGAGACAGATCTCATTCACCTCGTCGATGAATTGCGTCGTGAGCTGCCCTTGGAGCTGCAAAAGGCGGAACGTGTCATGCAGGAACGTCAGGAGATCCTCGATCGTGCAAACGATGAGGCGGCGGCGCTCATCGAAAAGGCGAAGAAGTATGCGGCGGAATTGGTCGACAAGAATGAGATCGTCATGCAGGCAGAGGAAAAGGCCAAGGCGATCATGCAGCAGACGAAAGAGCAGGAGCGCGAGATCATGGAAAAGACCATGGGGAACGCGAAGCAGCTTCGAGACGATGCTGACCAGTATGCGAATCAAGTCTTTGACCATCTGATCGGCAACCTCGGAAATGCGCTGCAGGTCGTGCAGCAGGCAAAGGACGATCTGAATCACGGCTCCAGAGGCTGACAGGCGGAGAAGAAGGCGCTGTGCAAGACAGCGCCTTTTGTCTGTACACCGAAGAGGTTCTTTCTTTGGCTTTCATGCGAGGAATCTCCGAGCGGAGAGAGGCATGAAACGAGGTGAGATTCATGGAACAGAAGGAGTTGGGCTTTGCTGCCGTCGATACGGGACGCGAGAAGCGTCAAGGATTCGCCGAGGTCGTCTACGGCGCAGGCAAGACAGCAGAGCAGATTGTCGAGATTTTGAAAACGTTGCTTTCTGAGAGCGAGGGAAACGTCATGGCGACGCGTGTCGGCCGTGAGAAAGCGCGAACGGTGCTTGCCGCCTTGCCCGAGGCGCACTACGATGAAGTCTCACGCATCGTTTACGTCGAGCGCAAGGTGCGATGCGAGGATGCGGCGCACCGCATCCTCGTAGTCACAGCGGGCACGAGCGACATCCCCGTCGCCGGTGAAGCAGTGCTGACAGCACGGCTCATGGGTAACGATGTCAGGACGATTCATGATGTCGGTGTCGCGGGCATCCATCGTCTGCTCGCGCACAAGGAGGAGCTTATGGCGGCGAACGTCGTCGTCGTCGTCGCCGGTATGGAGGGGGCGCTTGCAAGCGTCGTCGGCGGACTCGTCTCGTGTCCTGTCATCGCCGTGCCGACGAGCGTGGGATATGGCGCGTCGTTTCAAGGCCTAGCAGCACTTCTTTCCATGCTCAATTCATGCGCGGCGGGAGTCGCCGTCGTGAATATCGACAACGGATTCGGCGCGGGCGCGATGGCGAGCCGCATCAATCAGACGAGATGAAGAGGTGAAATGATGAGAGCCATATATTTGGATTGTTTTTCCGGGCTGAGTGGCAATATGCTGCTCGGGGCCTTCCTTGCGGCAGGCGTGCCGTTGGAAACACTGGAAGCCGAGCTGCGCACCCTGCCGATCACAGAGGAGTTTCGTTTGAAGGTCAGCCCCGTGAAGAAGAACGGCATTGCTGCGACGTATGTCGACGTTGAGCTTTTGGGCGAAAAACATGCTCATGCGTACGAACATGCGCATGAGCATCCTCACCGCACGATGCGCGATGTACGAGACATTCTGGAACGCGCTTCGCTTTCTGTGGAAATCAAGGAGACGAGCCTCAAGATCTTCAGTGCTCTCGCGCAGGCAGAAGGCAAGGTGCACGGCGTGAGACCTGAGGATGTGTATTTTCACGAAGTCGGCGCCGTCGATTCCATCGTTGATATTGTTGGCGTTGCGATCTGCCTCGACTATCTCGAAATCGAAAAGTTCTTTGTTTCTCGCGTGAATACGGGAAGCGGCACCGTGCGTACCCAGCATGGGCTCATGATGGTGCCCGCGCCGGCGACGGCGGAACTTCTGCGCCTTTTCCCGACGTACTGCGAAGGTGCGGTGAAGGAGCTGACGACGCCGACAGGGGCTGCCGTTCTCGCCGCACTCGCCGAGTTTTCTCCTCATGTTCCCGCCGATCTTCTGACGGAGTGCATTGCTTACGGTGCGGGCACATGGGATCTTGAGCTGCCGAATGTCGTACGAATCTATGTCGGCGAATACAAGGGTGGCGGCAAGCGTGATCTCTCACTGATCGAGACGAATATCGACGATATGGACGCGCAGCTCTTTGGCTATGTGGGCGAACGACTTTTTGCCCTTGGTGCGCTCGATGTCTGGACGACACCCATTTACATGAAGAAGAACCGACCAGCGCACAAGCTTTCCGTCCTCGTTGCAGAGGATAAAAAGATGCAATGTCTGTCGCTGCTTTTTTCCGAGACAACGAGCATCGGCATGCGCGTGCTGCACGTCGATGAGCGCGTTGAGGCCGTGCGTCATACGGCACTCGTCGACACGCCGCATGGCAAGGTGCGCTGCAAGGTCAGCGCCTATAACGGCAAGATTGTCGCGCTCTCACCTGAGTATGATGACTGCCGTGAGATTGCTGTGCGCGAGGGAATTCCGTTGAAGCGCGTGCGTCAGGAAGCGCTCGACGATCTGCGCGAGCGTCTTGGCGAATGATGGAAAAGGAAAGAGAGGCGAAACTCTTCTCTTTGCTGCAATCCTATGGCGCTGCCGCCGTCGCCTTATCGGGCGGCGTCGACAGCGCCGTTTTGCTCATGGCAGCGGTGCGCGCTCTCGGTGCGGCGAATGTAGCCGCCGTTACCGCTACGTCTGAACTTCTGGCCGAGGGGGAGTTGGAGGACGCGAAGCGCTGCGCCGCACTTGCCAATGTTCCTTTGACGCTCCTGCCAGCGGACGATCTCGCCTCGCCCGACGTTGCAAGGAATGATGAGCGCCGCTGCTACTACTGCAAGAAGCGCCGTTTTGAAATGCTCGTTCACTGGGCGAAGGCACACGGCTATCCGTATGTTCTCGACGGCACGAATGCCGATGATGTGGGAGACTATCGCCCGGGACTCGCTGCGATCGAAGAGCTTGCGCCTTTTGTCGCCTCGCCCTTGCAGAAAGCACAGTGGACGAAGAGTGACATCCGCGAGACGGCGAAGGCTTGGGGCATTCCCGTGTGGTCGAAACCCAGTGCCGCCTGTCTTGCATCGCGCATTGAGTATGGTGTCGAATTGACAAGGGAGCGTCTCCATGCAGTAGAAGTCTCTGAGAACGCTGTCCGCCAATATATTTGCGGACAGCTTCGTGTACGCTGCCACGACAAACTTGCGCGCATCGAAATAGAGCCGGCTGAGTTCGATGTCTTCTGGCAGCATAGGGAAGAACTCGAAAATGCTGTGCGTCAGGCAGGCTTCACTTATGTGACGCTTGACTTACGCGGCTATCGCATGGGCAGCCAGAATGAAGGTTTGCACATGGGATCGTAGCTGGTTCAAAAAAAGCATCGCCGTAGAACGTATGCAATGACATCGTTCCACGGCGGTGCTTTCTTGTGATTTTATGATCGTGCGGCCTCGATTTCTTCCATAAGTTGCTGTTCGGCATCGAGGAGACCGGAGAGTTTTTTCTGGCGCTGTGCTGCAAGAGAGCGCTGCTGCGCTACCTTCTGCAATGTTTCGTTGAGGGAATCGTGTTCGCTTGCGGTCAGGGCACGGACTTTTTCGCGGGCGGATGCTATGAGACTGCTGTAGACCTTTTGTGCCTCCGCATTGAAATTCTGGCGGATATCCTCTTTGGCAGCACGCAGCTTTTGCTCCCGCTCTTTCTGCTTGGAACCGGCCGTAACGGCATCGTAGAGAGTGAAGAGCACACCGATTACCGCGAATGCAATATTGAGCCCTTTAAGGAATTTCAATGCTCCATAGGGGGCGAATTTGATGCCGAGACCATGCCCGACTTTCGTCACTACTTCGTGCATGAGGGAGCCGGAAAAAGAGGTCAGGTTTACCTTTGTAATCTCCCATGCCGGCATGGCGGCACTTGTAAGCTTAGACAGACCCTTAGCCTTAATACTGTTCCCGAGCAACATGCCGCCGAGCGCCTGCAGTTTGTTTCCCGCATCGTTGCCGTCGTCCTCTTGTGCGGCCTCGTCCCGCAGGGAGAGGGCGCGGTCGTTGAGCTCGATGATTTGCTGGGCAAAGGGGGAAGAAAGCTCTTTTGTCGTTTCCTTTTCGATATTGTCTGCCAGAGACCGAATGGCATCGACGATGGCTTCGTTGCAGACATCCGCGCGTTTCTGTGCCGTTTCCACCGCCTTTTGCAGGGCGGCTTTCGCACCTTCTTCGGAAGTGGCCTGTTCCAAGATGTGCGCGGCCTCGCGCCCGGCTTGTTGGATATCCTGTTGGCAATTCAGTGCAAGATCTTGTATTTCGGCTATGCAGTCTTTTTCCGCGTCATCGAGGATGCGCAGTCGTCTTTTTGTCAGCTCCTCTACGCCGTCGAGAGCTTCCGTGTCCTCAGGGGCGCCGATGGCACTGCGCAGTGAAGCCTCCAGTGTATAGAGCGGCCGCTGCAGGCGTGCGGATACTTTCTTGGCGCGGACAAAGGCGTTGAGATTTTCGACAAAGGTATCGTGACCGCTCTCCTCCAGGAGTTCTCGACGAATTTCTTCGTCTTTTTCGACGAGGCTTTCTTCGTAGGAGTGCGTGGAAAGGAAGCTCAGATAAAGTTCCTCGGGTTTGCATGGCTCGATGACCTGGCAGATGTCTGGCAGGAGGATTTTTTGCTGTGCAGGGGAATTGCCGCCTTCTGTTCGATCCATCTTGTTGACGACGAGCACCATGTTGCTGGCGCGTTTTTGCTCGATGGCTAATTTGCGGAAATGTTCGCCGATATGATGGCTGAAGCCCTCGCTCGTCACGACGAAGACGAGGAGCGCGGCATGGCCGATCTCGTCGTAGGTGATTTCGTCGTGGTCAGGACGCAACTCCGTATGGATGCCCGGTGTATCGACGATCTCCATCCCGTTCCAATCGTAGCTTTTTGCTTTCTGCGTTGTGATGGAGGCACCGATATCCGTCTTTATGCCCGAAAGCATCTTGATGATGCTCGATTTTCCAGAGCTGTACTGGCCTACAAAGACAAGCTTGATCGCCCCCTCATCGGGCTGCATATTTTGGGGAAGAGCCTCGGAGGGGATGCCCATTTCGGAGAATGCTTTTTTTGCTTGTGTCAGCAAATTTTCTGCGCGTTCGGCATACTGATTCAAGGCAAAATTTTTCATTTAATCGACAACTCCTTCCTCAAGACAAGGGTATGTGAAAAGCTGTTGGGCGAGACGGTATGCAGTTGTTTTTTCCATCTCCGCAAGGGACAGAGGATGGGCATTCGTGCCCCGCTTGGGCCATAGCAGGAAAGAAAACAAGGGTTCTTCCTCGGAACCAATGAAATAAGAATCTGCATCACCCAGCAGATTGCCATGTATTCTTTCAACGGAATCATGGTAGTAATCAACCCTTTCACCGAGCAGGCGTGCGACATTTTCTTTGGCGGCGGCAGGGAAGGTTGTATCTCCCAGGACAAGGAAGCAGTCTCCGGGAATCCGTGCAAGGGCAGTGATATCCATAGGCTGTGAAATCGACGTATAGTTTTTGGCTTCCTGCCAAAGATGGACATTCAGAGTGGCAAGATCGCGTCCTATCTGTTCGGCTGTACTCGCTTCGTCATTTGCCAGACGGATCAAGCGGTCGCTTGCTGCGTTCAGGACGTTTTGAAGCTCGTTGAGACCCTTCCCGATGATATCTTCGCGAATTTTTTCGGCAAGTTGTTCAGCGATATTGTCAAGGAGGGGCTGCATCGCCTCGCCGAGTTTTTCCCTGATCTCAGCTTTTTGTTTGCGAATCTTCGTCGCCTTGCTGTCGCCGAAGATGCTGGAAAAGAGGCCGACGGCAATGCCGGCAAGGGGATTCACAAAGAACAAGCCTAACGCGCCTAACTGCATCCAGCTTTGCGTATCGGAGATGCCGCTTCCATAAAGCTCGGTTTCCAATTCCAGGCCTGGGGTGAAGCGTATTTCCGTACGCAGGTCGTCGGTGAGTTCACGCTGCTTTTTTTCGCATTGCTTGACGATATCCCGCAGGAAGGTGGTGCATTTTTTCTCAAGGCAAACTTCCTGTTCCATGTACTCTTGCCACTCTTCGCCGATATCGCCCTCGTAGTGGTCTTCCACGAAATCCTCGATATGGTTGTGGATGTCCTGCTGCAAGGTGTTGCAGAAGTTGTTGAATTTCTTCTGGATGCGGGAGGCAAATTTCTCTCGCCATTCTGCGAGGTCGTGAGCCTTTCTTCCGTAAACCAACCCCTCCGTGGCGTTGATTCTGCTGCTTCGTAAAAAATGCTCCAGTTCTTCCTGTATGGAGGCGGCGACACAGTCGACGAATGTCTTGATGCGCAGGAAGCAGCCGTCCTGCTGCACCTTGTCGAGTATGAAGTCCTCGACGTGCGAGAAATTGCTCACGGCAAAGAGTTCGTCGTCGTTTTCCTGGCTTTTCTGTCCGAGAAAAGCCGCGCGAAGATGCGTATAGATGAAGGGGATCTCCTGCCAGTCCTGTTGATGGTGGTTGGCATAAGCACGAAACTGTTGGCAGATGTCATCGAGGCGTTTTGTATCCGCAAGGCGTTCTTTCAATTTGCGCAGGGTGAGTTCCCGGCGGTTCGGCTGTATGGCAAGCTTGACATTGAGGATGCCCAGCACCGGTTTGCCGAGACGACGCAAATCAGCGAGTTTTTCTGCCTCTTCTGCTTGAGGAGCGTCATCCGTGATTAGGAAGAGGATGAGATCCGCCTTTTTAGCTGCCTCCATGGCGAGCGCATCGTCTTCCCTGCCGCTGAAGGAGCAGATGCCTGGCACATCCGTGATCCGCATCCCTTGCCAATGGTAGTCGCGCACATCGAGCGTCGTGCGTTGTGCACCCTTGCCGATGCTCATGCCGTTTCCGTGCGTGAGGATTTCCATCAGCGTGGATTTTCCCGCCATCGTGCGGCCAAAGACGACGATGGAGAACTCCTTTTGTCTTTCGAGAAGGAGCTTCAAATCCTTTTGCAGCTGAGCTTCGTTTGCTTTGGCTTGATTGAGTTCTTTCATTTGTTTGTTGAGAACATCCGCATATTCTATGCGACCTGCATGATGTTCCTCGTTTTTTGCCTTGTTCAGCTTTTTTTCTTCTTCCAACAAGGTTTTATGCAAATTGTCTTGGCTTTCCTTGGCAAGTGCATAGCCTTTGTCTGCATAGGTTTGGCACTTTTGCAGTGCTTCCTTTATGTCTTGCGGCATTTCGGACGCTCCTTTCGTGGAAATCTTATTAGACGGAGGGGTATGTACGGCATGTCTCTTTGATGATGCGACCGCAGGAAACGGGCGAAAAAGCAGACTATGCCGATTCGCACAGCAGCTGAACTATGCCCTGAAGGTCCAAGAAGCCAAAGGCGCAGTCTGATTGGCTCCTTCATGAAAGAGCGGTGCACAACGTCCGCAAACTGGACGTTTGTGCATGTAGTTTGCCAGCGACTCCTAAGATTCTTTTAATTGCAGTATATCATTTTGCCCCCCCATGCAAGCAAATATACACTTGAAAAAGATACTTGCTCGGAAGGAGAGGTTCTGGCGCCTTGGCGCGGTTGCTTTTTTTTGCCCGTCCAGTATAATGGAAATGAAATATTTTTCCGAAAGTATGCGTAGATGGGTGGAACAACTTTTGAGAAATTATGGATAAGATGAAGTCTGTCAGATTTGCTGTAGCTCTTTCACCCTGCCAAGGAAACGAGTCAGATGCATGGCACTGTTGCGCGGAGGATTTGTCAGCGATGGCAGGGTCAAGAGGATGCGCCAAGGTGACGGCGCTGAATTTGCCAGTGCTTCTTTAAACAAGGGAAGAAGGAAATTTTTTGTTGGGGGTTCATCGAAGAGAAATCAATATGCTTGAAGGATCGCTTTGGGACAAGATCATCATCTTTGCCATGCCCATCGCCTTGACGGGCATTTTGGAGCAGATGTTCAATGCGGCGGATGTCGCAGTGCTCGGGCGTTTTGTCAGTACGGAGGCGATGGCAGCGGTCGGAAACAATGTGCCGATCGTCGGGTTGATCGTGAGCCTTTTCCTGGGGCTTTCACTCGGCGCCAATGTCACGATCGCACAGTACATCGGTGCACGTCAGATCAGGGAGGCTAGTCGTGCCGTCCATACGGCTCTTGGGCTTTCGCTCCTTGCAGGCATGGCTGTGACCTTGTTGGGCGAGCTTTGCGCCGTGCAGCTGCTTTCCCTGCTCTCCGTGCCTGATGCCGTCGTGTCGATGGCGGAGCTTTATCTGCGCATCTTTCTTCTCGGCATGCCCTTCATGAGCGTCTATAATTTTGCCTCAGCGATTCTCCGAAGCCATGGCGATACAGGTACGCCGCTCATTGCACTGTTGGCGGCGAGCGCACTCAATGTTCTCCTTGATCTCAGTCTGGTGCTCTTCTTGCACATGGGCGTCGATGGCGTGGCATGGGGGACAGTGCTCTCGTATCTCGTTGCGGCGGTAATGCTCATTCGCGCCCTGCGCAGGGAAGAAGGCGTACTGCGTCTCGATATCCGTCTCCTGCGCCTGCGCCGCCATCATGTGAAGCGCATCTTCGTCATCGGCATGCCTGCCGCTGTGCAGGGCATGGTTTTTTGCTTTGCGAACCTCGTCATCCAAGCGGCTTTGAACAGTCTTGGTGCAGAGGTCATGGCGGCGTCAGCGGCAGCGTTCACGATTGAGATCAATATGTATTGCGTGATTGCGGCGTTCCAACAGGCATGCACGACCTTCGTCAGCCAAAACTACGGTGCAGGCAATTTGCCGCGTTGCCGTGAGGTTACTCGTTGGAGTCTTCGACTGAACATCGTTGCCATGCTTGTGCTCGGGGGGGGCATCCTTCTCTTTATGCGCCCGTTGCTGCGTATCTTTAATGGTGATCCTGCTGTCGTCGAGATTGGTGTCATACGCATCGTTTACGTTGTTGTGCCTGAGATCTTTGCCGTATTCATCGACATCTTTTCTGGCTCGATGCGCGGTTACGGTTATTCGCTGATGCCGGCCATCGTCACGCTCATCTGTATCTGTGGCGTGCGTCTCTCGTGGGTTTGGCTCATCTTCCCACACCATCCGACATTTGAAACCCTCATGAGCATCTATCCGATTAGTTGGGCAGTGACGTCAACGTGCCTCTATTTTTTGTATCGCTTTTACTTAAAGCATTTGAAGGTACTACAATTGACATAAACCGTAAAGGACATTTTCTCGAAAGTGCGCTATAATAGTATGTGCATAAACATATCATATAGGAACGATATACAAGCAAACGTGGAAAAATCCAAGTGGAGGAGAAAAAATGAAGATTTCGACGAGAGGGCGATATGCGCTGCGGCTCATGATGGATATTGCCATGAACGGGCAGAACGAGCCTGTGCGCATCAAGGATATTGCGCGAAGGCAGGAGATCTCGGAAAAGTATCTGGAGCAGATCGTCTCCGTGCTGAACAAGGCGGGCTTTGTCAAGAGCAGCCGCGGACCGCAGGGCGGCTATCGCTTGATGCGTTCACCGCAGGAATATACGGCGGGCAGCATCCTGCATTTAATTGAGGGCAGTCTCGCCCCCGTTGCCTGTATGGACATGGAGGAGAACGACTGTCCAAGGCACGAACGATGTGCAACGCTTCTTCTGTGGCAAAAGCTGCATGAGGCAATGAAGGACGTCATTGATCATGTCTCGCTTGCCGATCTCATCGAGAAGCAAAGGGAACTCGATGAGAAAATCGATTAGCACTGCTCCCAAAAAGAAAATTCATGACAAAAATGCTTGAATGGTGTACACTTATGAGAGCATTATGAAATTGTAGGCATGTAGGTGATGGGATGTTCATCCATTCGATGTTTCTCTTGATAAAGAAAGACCTTGCCTTGCTGGAAGAGGAGCTTCTGCAGGCGGTTGTTTCGCCTGTAGATCGCATCACGGAGATCGGCACGCATCTTGTGAAGTCCGGCGGCAAGAGGCTGCGCCCTGCGCTCTTTTTGCTTGCGGCACGCTCCAGCAAGGATTTTGACGCGAAAAAAATGATGCCGCTCGCCGTTGCACTCGAACTGATCCACATGGCGTCGCTCGTCCATGACGATGTGCTCGATCATGCCGATACACGGCGCGGCGCGGTGACGGCAAATGCCATGTGGGGCAATCAACAGGCGATTCTCTCGGGCGACTACTTCTTCGCGAGAGCGTTTCTTCTCATCGTTGAGAACGGCTTCGGCGAGCGCGTTTCGAGGCGTATCGCGCAGCTCATCATGGATCTCAGCTCGGGCGAGATCATCCAGAACAAGGAACTTTATCGCGCCTCGCGTGATGTCGAGGAGTATTATGAGCGCATAGCGAAGAAGACGGCGAATTTCCTCGCCATCTGCTGCGAGCTTGGCGCCATCGCGACGAATCTCGGCACGGAGGCGGAACGGGGGCTTCATGCCTACGGCAAGTACGTCGGTATGGCGTTCCAGATCACGGACGACCTTCTCGACCTGACCTCGAACGAGAAGAAGATCGGCAAGCCTGCGGGCAACGACATCCATG
>ERZ773083.1518-NODE-1518-length-15641-cov-19.451944_pt1 | contig 15641 bp, 10 predicted proteins | sample MGYA00511465_ERZ773083 | MGnify/ENA primary metagenome ERZ773083 (study PRJEB29015, sample SAMEA2738001) | human oral metagenome | biome: human oral; feature: human-associated habitat; material: dental | place: China | collected 2060 ... | reverse complement strand
ATATGCCTTCTTACAGCATTTGCTCCTGACAATTGGCTGATAGATTCCGTCGCTTAGGAACTCATCACCTTCTCTGATGAGAAGCATTCCAGTCTCACGGAGAATCTGCGGACTCTTCTCTTCAGGTCTTATTACCAATGAATATCTATATCTATAGTTACCGCGCGATTTGCCCGGCATCTGTGAGTTGCCAACTTCAATTCCTGCATTGCTTCCGAAGTATTCCTTGATCAAGGTCTTATAATGCCTTGCAATCGCTGGGTTCTCGGTCGATGCAACTATCGTAAATTTTCCGCCTCCAGCAAGTCTGAGGCTGCCTGCAACCCTGAGGAATCCTGTAATTTCCGCAAGCATGCAGCACTTCTTGTTCGGCACTACGCGCGCTAGTTCGCTCTTAGTCTGTGATGAGAAAGACATCTGTCTGTATGACTCCCTTCAAGTAATAATTTGTATCGCTTGATTATTGCATAAGGGCTAGCGCTTATTTTAGCTGTCTACCGCTTATTTATAGCCTTTTTATAGCTATCTTTTGCTTATTTGTAGCTATCTAATGCTATATGATGCTTATTTGCTATCTTTCGCTTATCTATAGTCTATCTACTTCTTGCTGATTCCCTTTGCTATGAAATCAAGGTCTCTATGTGTCACCGTCACTCTGTATCCGTCCTCGTGGAAGAGCTCTGCCATCTTGTTGGCGATTGCCACCGATCTGTGGTGACCGCCAGTGCATCCAAAGGCGATATTGAGGTGATACTTGCCCTCGTGGATGTATCCAGGTATGAGCTCCTTGATAAGCGCGTGGTACTTGTCCACGAACTCATTTACGAGGTCTGACTTGAACACGTAGTTTACGATTTTCTTATTGTTACCGGTGAGCTTCTTGAGGCTCTTTACGTAGTACGGATTCGGTATGAACCTGACATCAACCATGATGTCTGATTCACTTGGAATTCCATGCTTGAAGCCAAATGAAGTCACGTTGATGTTGAACTGATTTCCCTCCTTGCCGAGGAATATTCTCCTCATCGCTAGATTAAAATCGGCAACCTTCATGGTGCTGGTGTCGATGATGTAATCAGCCTTCTTGCGTACGCTCTCAAGCCTTGCTCGCTCCTCTTCGATTACAGCCTGTGTAACCTTTCCGCTCGCGAGCGGGTGATGCCTTCTCGTCTCGTTGAATCTCCTGACCAGCGTTGGCGTCGACGCATCTACGAAGAATACCTCGCTCTCTATCTGCTCGCTGCTCTTTAGCTGATCGATAACCTCAACAAGATCGGAGAAAAACTCACCGCCACGGACATCGGCAACGAACGCAATCTTGTCCATGCCATTTGTCATCGAAAGTTCTACAAAATTCATCACCAGCTTAGGTGGCATATTGTCGATGCAGTAGTACCCCTGATCCTCCAGCCAATCTGCGGCCTTCGTCTTGCCTGCACCCGACATCCCTGTGACTATGACAATCTTCATCTCTTACCTCTTCTCAATATTGACAATTCTCTCTAGATCGAGCCCTGCCTCGAGTGCCCTCTCTACACCAGCGATATAATTACCAACTTTATCCGGCACATGCGCATCACTGCTTATGGCAAATTTCACATCGTAATTCGCCGCTATCTCGATTTCTTCTTTGGTGAGGTGTGTATGGCGTGTGCTGATTTCCATAAGTGTGTTCGTCTCTTCGCACGCCTTGCAGAGTTCCTTCATGTCGAACGGACCCTTGTCACCAGGGTGAGTTAGGAGAAATATATCATTCTCATACAGCGCCCTGAGAGCCATCTCTGTGTTCTTGTTTCTGAGCTGCTCCCTGCTTCCAGACGGCAGCCCTGCGTGCCAGCATATATAATTTGCAGTCATGTAGCCACGCGGCAGCCCGTAGTGGTATCCAGCGTTGACGATATCGAATTTGCCTAGATTCTCCTTCTTGATATCTAGTCCATTTGGAGTGTTGATGATATTGGCCTCGACTCCTAGCAGGACTTTTACATTAGGGAATTCCCTCATCGCCACCTCGATGTCCGCTCTCATAGCTGCGAGCTTGCCCATCTTGAGGCCGTAGAACTTGTGTCCCGGTCCGTGATCCGTAATCGCCAGCTCGCGCAGTCCCTTAGCTGAAGCTGCTGCGACATTCTCAAGGACAGTTCCCTTGCCATGCGCATACATCTTACCGTGCGAATACCTCGTGTGAGTGTGGTAGTCCGCCGTTAATTTATATAGCTTTTTAATGTTGTTTTCCATCAGCTTATCGCTTCCTTTTTCCCTTATACCCTTTTAATTCTATTCCGCATCGATAATTCTCACCTCAGGCTCGAGCTTAATCCCAGAATTCTGCTCGACTTCCTGAGCCACTATATCGATTAGTTCTCTCACGTCCTTAGAGGTAGCACCCCCTATATTGATAACGAAGCCCGAATGCTTCTCAGACACCTGCGCGCCTCCAACGGTTCTGCCCTTTAGTCCAGCCTCCTCGATTAGAGCCGCTGCATAACCGCCAGTAGGTCTCTTGAATGTACTTCCCGCACTTGGAAAGTTCACCGGCTGCTTCATTCTGCGCTTCTCAGCGAGTTCGATCATTCTCTCTGTGATAGCTTCTTTATCATCCCTGCGCAATCTGACCCTTGCATAAATTGCAATATTATCATTATGCTGCAGTACACTATCTCTATATGCGAACTCCATCTCCTTACCGGACAGCTCGTATACCGAGCTTCCGTCAGATTTCATAAGAGTTACGCTCTCGACTATGTCCTTCATCTCTCCGCCATATGCACCTGCGTTCATGAAGAGCGCGCCGCCTAACGTCCCAGGGATTCCCGATGCGAACTCGAGTCCAGCAAGGCCTTTATCTCTTGCGAAGTTAGCTGTGCTTGACAGCATGCGAGCTGACCCAACCCTTATCACATCATCTTCCTCTTCGAGTAACTCGATATGCTCGAAATCACCACCGAGCTTCACTATCACGCCGCGGTATCCTTCGTCAGCGAACAGCAGATCGGAGCCATTTCCAATTAACATATATCTCACATCTTCACTATGAAGTAAACTTAGGATGTTGCTGAGCTCCTCTTCACTACAGACGGTCACAACTACATCAGCTGGACCCCCTATGCGAAAGGACGAGTGCTTACTCATCGGCTCATCCAGTCTTATCTGAGCCTTAGGTATGTTCTCCCTTATCTTATTTATTAGGCTTGTCTTTATTAAGCTTCTCTCTGGCATGATTCTCTCCGTATAATTCATTCTCCTCAATACCGAACTTGGCATAATCTGTATATGACCTGATGTCAGTCTCCTTGCTGCGTTTTCTCAGCTTGTTGTTGGTCAGTTTGCCAGCATATCTGTAGAACACTGCAAAAACCGGAACTCCCAGCGCCATGCCAAGGAATCCGAACAGTCCTCCTCCGATAAGTACAGCGATAAGAACCCAGAAGCTGCTTATTCCGATAGCGCTTCCGACAATCTTAGGCCCGATTACATTACCATCAATCTGCTGAATGACCAGAATCATGATTATGAAGTAGCCTGCCTTCACAGGGTCTTCTAACATGAGTAGACATATTGATGGAATTGCACCTAGGAATGGTCCGAAGAACGGAATTACGTTAGTTACACCGACAATTACCGCAATCAGTAGGGCTAGTGGCATATTGAAAACAAGCATGCAAATATAGGTGAGAATTCCAATTATTATGGCATCAAGAATTCTTCCTACTATGAATCCGATAAATGTCTCGTTTATGATCTTTGAAAACTCGTAAAGGTTTCTCGACTTCTGCTCGGAACATGTAGCTGCAACGATTTTACGAGTATTTGCAAATATTGTCTCTTTATAATTTAACAGGTATATAGATATGAGTATTCCGACGAACACATTCGCACTTCCGCGCACAACATTTATAATTTGTGCCGAAACCATGTTAGCTAGATTCTGGAAGTTGTCCTTAAGGATGTTATCTCTTATCCAGTCGATAATTTCGCTAGTTCCTGCGTTTGCAGCTTCGTTTATCCACTTGACGATCTGTGGGAAGTTCTGCAGGTGGTGCTCCGACCATGACGAGAAGTATGCAAGTCTCTGTGGCATAGTATTCATGAGGTTAACTATGCTCATGACAATCTGTGGCACCACAAAGTATCCTATAAGTGCAAAGAACGCTACGATTATCAGTATAGAAATTGCACTCGCACTAATCTTGGCAATTGCGAGATTCCTCTTAGTACGAGTAGTAGCATCCTCCTGAGGCATGTTTCGCCCGCCAGCAAACTTCATGCAAACTGGTCCTTTGCAGTCCTCCGGAGAGCGATTGCTGCTATCTCTAAGCCTCGTATAAATAGCCTTAACCAGTTTATTGTATATAGGGCATAGTAGGAACGCTATGAACACACCGATATACACCGGCATGAGTGTCTTGTTAATCGTCTCTATGCCAGCGGTGAATCTCGTCTTGCTTAGCACATTTGACAACATGATAAGCACCGAACCACTGACAATTAATGCGATTGAAGCTTTGATATACGGACTCTTTACAAATTTCCTGAGCAAAATTCCACCTCTCTATCTGCACATACATATACATAATTATATTACTATAAAACGCATGCCTTTTGTGACTATCTGTGTGAAAATACACGGAAATTCACCATATACTTTAGCCTGCCAATATTTTAGATTTCTATTTGAAGTAACTTTCCTACACTGTTATGATAATAATGTATATTTTATTTTGAATTATTAGTCTGGAGGTATCACAAGATGAGACTAGATGCAGCAGGCAAGGCATGCCCAATCCCTGTAATTATGGCAAAGAAAGAATTAGATAATGGTACTCAGGGCCTCGAGATTATCGTTGACGGACAGACACAGATCGATAACCTAGAGAGACTCGGTAACGCATATGGCAGACCTATCAGTTCAGCACCAGAGGGAGATAAGTTCCTCGTGAGCTTTGCTGATGGAGACGGAAAAGTCCCTGAGAGCGCAAGCAGCTTCTCAGCTGATAGCTACGCAGTATTTTTCAACAAGGCTTCCGTAGGTACTGGCGACCCAGAGCTTGGATTAAACCTTGCCAAGATGGCTATATTCACACTCTCAGAGAGTGACAACATCCCTTCATACGTTCTATTCATGAACGATGGTGTTAAGCTAACTACTGGTATCGAAGACCAGATTATCGACAATCTAAACACTCTAATCGAGAAGGGAACTAAGGTTCTCGTGTGCGGAACTTGCCTCAACTTCTTTGGAATTAAGGAAGACTGCAAGGTTGGAGCTGTAAGCAACATGTTCGATATCCTCGGAGCGATGCAGGAAGTATCCAAGGTTATCACTCTGTAAAGGGAGTAATTATTATATGACTGAAGAGTATTATCTATATACATTCGAGTCGACTCACGGCGCTATAGCTACTGAAAAACTTCTAAAGCCTCTCGGCTGTACCATCATGCCCGTTCCTCGTCATATCTCGACGAGCTGCGGTATTTCGGTGAGAGTTACTGTCGATATGTTTGACAGTTCAAAGGAGACTTTTTTAGGAGGCACCGATCTGTCACCAGATGAGTACCACGTGTACCACATCACCAACGATAAGTCGGACAAGGAGCACGGATTCAAATTTGAGCAGGTTGAGCTATAAGCTGCGTCGTTGATTGAACTGGGATAGAGAGAATTAGGAGATTAAGCGAGACATAACGCTAACAAAGTAAAAGCGAGGTAAGGTTAGTACTTATCTCGCTTTTGTCTTTTCATAATTATAAGTATATCTCTGAGAATAGAATTTCTATGATCTTCTAGACTTTCTTCTGATAATAATAATCATCAGCGCTAGAATCGATGACAGAAGTATGGCTCCGTAAACTAGTGGATATAAAGCATCTCCAGTCTTTGGTCCATGCTTCTTAACTGTCTTAGGAGCAGGATCATTGATCCTAGTGTTGGTTATCACCATTCCATCATCCATGTTGCCAGAGTACTCTACATTGTACTTCTGAACCTCATCCTCAGTGACAGTGTATTTGATTTCCTTGCCGTTTTTGTTGACTGGCAGATTTTCAAAATCAACTGTCCACTTTCCATCTGAGTCAGGGCTAACTGTCTTGGTATCTACCTCATTTCCATCCGCCTTTAAACGAACTGTAATCGAGGCTGGACGATTAGCTGCGGTGTCATTTTTCCAATCCTTAGTCACCTTGACTGTTCTGGTGTATGGTACATGCTTATTTGTAAAATCATAACCGTTTTGATCTGCTGTGTACTTCTCTACCGGCACTTCCTTAACAGTGTAGTTTATCACTGCAGCATCTTCGTCATATGTATCGAGTCCGCTGAACTCGTAATGCCAGTGGTTTTCTTTTGTCGCCTTTGCGGTTTTGCCTGTATCAACACCATTCGCAAACAGCTTAAAGGTCACTTCACTAGGTCTTACTCCGTCTTGATCATCAGCATCATCCCAATGTTTGTCACCGGACACTGAGCGCTCTACGTTGTTGAACGTATTTATAATCTTATAGCCATCATAATGCACGGTAAAGTGCCTATTGTTGATGTCAAGAGTTGCACCATCCTCAAGCGAATTGCCGTTAGCATCTAGCTCCTTGAACGTATAGACGTTCTTTGCCCCTGTAACTGTATCCGAATCGAGGAGTCCTACAAATGTCGCCTTAAAATTGTTGCTGCTCGACAACGTAGCTGTTCTAGTTGTTGCAGTTCCGTTTTTATACAGCTTCACCACTACCGAATGTGCATCCTTGTAATTCTGCGATACACCGCTCCACTGCTTTGTTACCGTAACACTGCGAGTTGCCGGAATCATAGGTGTCCACGGCATAGATTTTTTATTAGTGATGGTAAATCCGCTAGTCACATCACCAGTCGTAGTCGCAGTGTATCTATAAGCGCCGTAGTCAATCTTAGACTGCGCATTAAGTCCGTGCTCCTGAACTGTATATGTGTAGTTATGACCTGTTGCGATATCGAACGAAACTAGATTGTTGAATGTATAGGTCCAGTTATCGGTTGCCTTAACATCCTTGGTATCTATGACTATGCCGTCGCGAAGCAGATCAACCTTGACGCTGTTAACGGGTGCTGTATCTGCCGCTCCTGTGTAATCTGTCCACTTCTTAGTGACTTTAACACTCTTATATGGTACAAATCTCCAGTTTCCATACACAGTCTCATTTTTACTAACATTGACTGTTCTAATTGTACTAGTATCAGAAGCTGATTTCTTCCAGCCTTCAAATTTCCATTCACCTTGTACGCCTGTGCTTGTAGCATGAGTATTCGATGATAGTGGAGCAGCTAAAGTCTGGTTATGGTCATATTCGATACCTGTTACTGTAGCTGGTACAGCATTATCAGTTGGCAGTCCATAAGTAGGATCCCCTGTCACTACGTAATTTAAATCATACTGACGGATAGCCTTGTGATAGGTAGTCTCACTCTTTACGTTCATCGGCACACCGTCGGCACTTGTAATCTTAGCCGTATTCTTAAACACAGTGGTCTTAACCGTCTTATCCGTTAGCTTTGTTGGAATGGTTATCGATATATCACTGTCTTTTGGTAGAGTTAAATTGAACTTCAGTTTCTGTCCATCTGTGGTGAGTCCAACTCCAGTCGCATCTCTAAGGAGCACATTGTTGAACCCTAGCTCAGTTGATTTGATACGGATATTGTCCTTGTCAACCGTCAATCCATCAGGTATAACATCCTCAACATTTATATCTCTAGTTGTAAGTAAATCATTCTTGTTCTTGATCTTTAGAGTATACGTGATAGGAGTATCCTTTTCATTTGTAATCTCAGTTGGCGCAGCTTCTGTGCCAGTAGCTGGGTTTGACTCCTTATGAAGCTCTAATTCAGGATTATGAAGTGTAATCTCCGAGTGAGCCTTGTAGTTTAATAGTCTGTCGTTTGCTCCTGCCGAATCACCAGCAAAGTTACGTGCACTTGCTACAGTTTCATTTACCGCCTTCTTGCCTGCAAGATTTTTATCCTTTGGAGCATTCATATATACGTAGAAGCTGAGGCTATTACCCTGATCTAGTATAAAATCGTTGCCTTTATTCGTCTTGCGGACATCTACGGCTATTGCCTTTATATCCTTCTTATTGGCAGGCATAGTTGTAGACCAGATAGAGTGATCATCTACGTCAAATGTGCTTGGCACCGTTGTCGCATAATACACGACTGGCTTTGCATACTCACCTTGGCGGCCGTAAGCAGATCTGTTAGACATAGAACGAACATCCACTCTGTCCAGTGTTCCCTTCCATTCTGTAGGAGCATTCTCGCCTCCATTATCCAGAACATCATAGAACACGAGTTTATCAGCTCTCGTATAGTTGGACGATGTATATGCCAATCTGTAGCTATACTGGTTGCCGATAAATGCATCTGTCTTGCTACCATACGCATTGTCGATAGTGTTAGCAACTTCCTTGGTCAATCCTGATTGTGTAACCGTTACAGGATTAAATTGAACTGTGTCACCAATAAAGCGCCAGTATTTATAATCACCATTTACCAGACTGTTGAACTTATCCTTCTCTGTAAGTGTGTTGAATTTATTAGCAATGTCGCTTTCTTTAGGTAACACATAATCGTTGCCGTCTGGATCAACCTTTAAGGCAGACGTTAGCACAACACTATTGCCTCTATCAACTATGTTGCTGTACGGATTATCTAGTGTATACCCTAAATATATGTAATAGTTGTGATCGTTAAATGTTCTAACATCTGTTAAGCTAGGCGGAAGCTTGTAGTCAACCTTCATCATGGTCTGGCCTGAGCCTTCCCAGTCTTCGATCATCTCGACATTGAAGTCACTACCCTGAGAGATAGCTCGAGCCTGATATAAAGGCCCAGCTACCATCTGCACGCTCGATTTCTGCACGCTCGTACCTAGTGGCAGTAGCGTATAAATCGTACCCTTCTTGTACACGTACTTATTAAGATAATCTCTATCAGGTAGCCCTGTACCATTAAGGGACGAAACCTGGTAATAGCGAGCTGTTATCCTGTTGGACTGCACGCCCTTTACAGGGTCATCTACGATATTTTGTGGATAGTAAATGGAGTCCTCTCCGAAAATCGTTGTTACAGCAGTCATGGCCACAGACTGTATCCTTAGCGGAGTTCCTTCGGTATTAGTGGTCACATCTGTCTGTCCACTCTCGGAGTAACTCACCTTTGCACTAGAGGATATGTATGAAGCCCCATACTGCTCTTTATCTGTCTGCAATATTTTCTTCATATTCGCTGTTGGGTGAACCTCAACGACCGTATCGGCTTTGAAGTTGTAATTGTAGTACTCGCTGGTGTACTTGTACTTCAATCCACTCGTATTAGCTGGCAGAGGTATCTCCTTACCCTTCGCGTCGTCGACAACTGTATTACCGTCATCGGATGTGAACTTGTACTTGCCTGTGCTGTCAAAGGTTATCTTGCCGTATCTAGTGTAATGGTTCTCACCTGACTTCCTAGTCCAGATTTCTATAGGATGCGATCTGGACTGGGTGACATCCTCGTTGTTATCTGTCGTCCAACCTCCAATTTGCGACTTCATTCCATTATGAGACGTTAGCGTTATCGCCACACTCTTGTAGGTCGCATCTTCATCCTGAAGCTTAGTCATATCCGGCATATTGCTGCTGAAACTACTATCTGTTCTACGACTATTCATCTTAGATGAGCTGTATAGAGGGCCTTCTTCAATCTCGGCAGTATACGGCTTAACAGTATACTCTCCGGTAGCATTATTATATGTCGGTTCAGTTCGCGGACTTCCCTCAACCTCGGTTTCAAATGTCCTCTGCTGCCCTCTAACACGAAGTTCTCTAGTTTCCCCATTCAAGACGAACTCAAGCGTTCCTGCCAGACTTGACAAGCCATAAGAATGGTTGTTGTAATCATACTTCCATATGTTATTAATACCAGTGTAATTTCTTACCCTAACCGTTGCGGTCGCTGTATCTGTCTCGGTCAGAACCTTACCGTTTGCGAGTTTGGTCTTAACCGTAACCTTGTTGCTCACTGGTATACCGATAGCAGAGAGGTCTACCCCGCGGTTCTTAGCATCTTCAAGCATCGTCATAGGATAGCGCTTCAGCATCACCATCCTGTCACTATCCCAGTCGGAATATGCCCCCCATCCCTGCAATGTATGTAGCATATGACCAGGTGTGTATTCTTTAAACATTCCCGTCTGATTAAGCCTGCTCTGCCATCCGCTGGCAGCAATATCTGGATATGATGTGACAGTATACCGGTCGATATCTGGTGCGGTCAAAAATCCAAGCTTGTCGTAAGGTGGCACATAATAGGCGTTGCGCTTAGTTGCACCAATCAGCTCACCATCGCTGTTATCCTGTACGACTTCATAATCAAAAGGAACAGTGTCAGTCCTTGCACGCTTCATGTCTGCATACCACAATACGTAGAAATAATCCTTAGCATCGCTAGGAGCTGGTCCCCAAGAGTTCTGCCAGTTCATATATACGCCATCAGCCTTTGATAAGTTATCCTTCTTTAGATTTAATGATACCGGTTTTGTCTTATTCTGTATCTCCGCCGTCAGTGAACGAGTAGTAGTCACATCGGGAGTGCCGTCACCATCGGTATCTATCTCAAGCTTGAAGTCAAGATTCCTGCGCTGTACACCGTCACTATCAACTTTGATGTATGAAGGTCTGAATTGGAATGCCTGCTCAAAATGAAGCTTAGCACCGCCTGCAACCTCCTTGAAGTTTGTCACTGTATATGTACCGTCGCCGTTATCAACGTAATTAAAGTCACTTGCTGCAGATGTCGCAGGAGCCTTAGGAATCTGCCAAGAGACTGTGCCTTGACTGTGTCCACGTCTATTCTATTTACTTTATATTTATCAGTCCATGAATCAAACAGGTAGTTCGGCATGGTTATCTTGATAGATCCTGCTGGAAGTTTAGTATTAGCGTCGTTATTGATAGCTAAAGAATACCCTACAGTTCCAACCTTAGGGTTGCTGTTAGTAGGTGTCATAATAAGATTCTTGTGATTTGGGTCTGTAGCATCATCATAGTGGTAGTCGACTACTCCAGATGATACTCCGTTCGCCCAGTCTACACTAAAATTGTAGTCAAGAGGCTGTGATGGACCTACTCTAGTTGCAGAAGGTCCTGCTGGAGAGCCACTGTCAGCCCATACAAAAAGTGAATTAAATCCTGCACTCACCACCATGATTAGAGAGAGTACAATACTCCAAATGCGTTTTTTATTCATGTATCTTACCTCCTTTTAAATTATGAATACAGCACTGAAATCATTATCGCTAGTTAACTTACGTTGTATCTTTAATTCCAAACACTTAAATTTTACATATATTTCACAGTTTAATCAAGACTTTCATACCTTGTACTAATAAAAATTTTTATTGTGTTGTTATGTTAGCCTTGCCATATCACTTAGCGCGGGGATTCACTTATCCTCTATAATATATTCGTATTTAAAGCAATAGAGCGAGGCAGCTGCCCCGCTCGTTGTTTTTGTTTTGCTTGATTAACATTATTGGTGCCAAGACACTCCCTATCGCTTCAGTGCCTTCGCTTCACTATGTACTAAGCAACGCTGACACCAATGGTGATGATAGACTCTTTCCCAGAGCTGTGCGAAATAACTTTGATTTTGACCAAAGTATATCCATTTTCTGTCATATCTGGGTGATCGAGTACTTCCAGTGTTACGCTTCCGTCATTTGGAAAATTTGAGATTAAAGCCTTGTATTCATCAAGAGTTGGCTCGGCATCTCCAACTTTCTTGTTGATAATCTTGGATGACAGCACTGGTTTGAACTCATCCTCGACTTCTGTTCCATCTTCAGGGTTAACATCATCATGGTTATCGCCTGTACCCGGATTTTCATCGACCACATCCTCGACAAATGTGATATAGACTGCGAAATTAGCATTTTTGTTAGATTCATAATCCTTATTAACAGAATTGAAACTAAATTTATAGCCATACTCATCTATAGGGAATCTGCATTCATATTCATAATGTTTGCCGCTCATAGATGTAGTTCTAGCCTTAGCCTTCTTACCGAAATATTCCTTCTTGAGCTTAACAGTCTGTCTTGGCGAAATGTTGTTGCTATTATCCTCAGCCTTAACAGGATCAGTAACCTCTTCCCAAGTCTTGCCGTTATCGAAGCTGTATTCCATCTTGGTGATGTAATCTGTGCTGTACGACTCGAAGAATATCGCAAATTCAGTACGTCTCTTGGAACCCTTGTGTGTGATTTTAGCAATTAGCGCCTGACTCTTAGCCTCGTCTGAGAGATTCATCTTATCATAAAGCTTCTCACCGGTGTCCCTGTTGGTCACTTCTATTCCGTATTTGCCGAACTCAGAGTATGGAACCACTATCTTGGTGCCATCTTCCTTAACGAGTTCAACCTTTATGCTCGATAGATCAAGAGGCTTCGCTATATCGGACTTTAGCACTCTCTGGCCTGTATATCCATTCACCTCTGTAGGCTCTAGCATTTTGATATCGGTTATATCGTTTCCGGTCTTCTTGTCATTCTCAGAAAGCTCTAGAGCGTTATCCACGGATAATCCAACTCCGCCTGTAGTTAGCGTAGCACCGGAGATTGCATCCATCATCTTCTTGCATTTGTGATGCTCTCCTAGATACTGTCTGATAACTGGAGAAACCATCTCGGCTCTTCTAGCATCGGTAATTTTGCTCGCGTACTCTTTACCTAGAAGCTTCTCCGCCTCCTTGGCATGATCCTTTGCGCCAGCAATCTGGTCGATGTACTTTCTGTATACCTTGAGAATAGCGACATTTCTCTTGCCAGCTTCTCCGCATAGGTATGGTATTACTCGCGATGAGATACCCATGTAATCGAGTCCTGAGTAGCCCTGACCCTCGACGAATACGATGCTCTCGATGACATTGTTCTTGATATTGACAACAGTCTTAACTCCGCCTCTAGCCTCATCGAACCCATCACCGAGTCCGATGAACTGTCCGTCCTTAAGCTCTCCTGTCCTCATGAATTCGCTTATTTCTTTCTCAATCTGTGCCTGTCTATCTAGCACAGGAGGGACAGGCTCACCAGGAGTTGTTCCTGGGTTTACACTTGGACTCGTTCCTGGATTAGCACCAGGTGTTGTTCCAGGCTTCTCGCTAGGCTTAACATCTGGTTTAGTACCTGGCTTCGATGGGCTTACAGACGGCTTCGATGGACTTACCGAAGGAGTGCTCCCCACTGGTTTTGTCCCGTTAGAAACTGAGCCCTGATTCTGTCTAGTATTCTGAGAAATAACGTTTCTAGATCTTACAACACCTCTATTATTTACAAACACGCTACTGCCACTATCCCTGCTACTATTAGCCTCATAGTCCCCCGCAGTACCCTTATCTTCACTCGCCTGTGGCTCATTATGCTCTTTTGCCATATCAATATGCTCTTTCTTATGAGAAACTGCAGATTTCTCTTGTTTCTCATCCCCTCCTGAGAGCATACCGAAGGCTATTCCCCCTGCCACTGCTAGGGCGAGTGCTCCGATTAATATCGGTTTTAAGATTGCGTTCTTGCTCATTTGTTCCTCCTAAAAACGATAATGAGTAGTATTATACTAAAGTTAACCATGACTAACTTTAGTATATCACATCTAACCACAGAGGAATTATTAAAGTTTTAAATCAATTGTATTTTATTTGTTTATTTATATCGACTAGTTCAATGGAAATCATGTCTTCGAGCTTAAGGATAATGCGATGCACTGCATCAACCACAAGCAAAAGAAATAGAGGATGTGCTACGCACACCCCCTACTACCGAAAGAAAGCATTTAAAAATGTTCTGCTATTTATTTGAATCTATTTGTCTTTATCTTCGTTCTTCTTCTTTTCTCTCTTGTGTTCTATATGTAGAACCATGCCTGTTAGAGCGAATAGAGCGATAACGTTAGGGATTACCATCAGCTGGTTAAACATGTCTGAGAGCTCCCATACGAGTTCATTCGAAGCGCATGTACCAAGGAATATGAATACTAGCGCAAGTGCTGTGTATACCTTTACAGCCTTCTCACCGAACATGTAAATCATATTGATCTTTCCAAACATGTTCCATCCGAGAATGGTTGAGAACGCGAAGAAGAATAAGCAAATTGCAACGAATACTGGACCAACCTTATCACCAAATGCAGACGCAAAAGCAGTCTGTGCCAGGTTTGTCTTATCGATGCCCTCAGGAATAACTCCACCGCTGATAGGACCATCTGGTGTGTACATAGTCGAAATAACCACTAGTGCGTTGAGTGTCAGGATTACGAATGTATCGATGAATACTCCGATCATCGCTACAGTGCCCTGCTCATGAGGATTCTTAACGTTAGCCTGTGCGTGAGCGTGTGGAGTCGAACCCATACCAGCTTCGTTGGAGAATAGACCTCTCTTAGCACCCTGCGAAACAGCAGTCTTGAGAGCCATACCGAAGCCTCCACCGATGATAGCCTGTGGCTGGAACGCATACTTGAATATCATAGCAAATGTCGCTGGGATATACTGAATACGCATCGCTAGTAGAATCACTCCGCCAAGGATGAAGATTGCTGCCATGATTGGAACGACCTTCTCAGTTACGGAAGCAAGTCTCTGAGTTCCACCGATGAAGATGAATCCGCAAAGTACAACTAGAACTATACCCACTGTCCATCCTGGTACTCCGAACGCAGTGCTGAATGTAGCACCAATCGAGTTCGACTGTACCATGCATCCGAAGAATCCGAGAGCCAAAGTGATAGCTACTGCAAAGAAGCCTGCGAGAAACTTTCCAAAGCCGCCCTTAAATGCAGTCCTGATGTAGTAAACAGGACCTCCGAGTACTTCCCCGGATTCGGACTTCTGTCTAGTCTCGATAGCGAGTGTAGCCTCTGCGTAGATTGTAGCCATTCCGAAAAATGCAATTATCCACATCCAGAAAATCGCTCCAGGTCCGCCAGTTAAGATAGCACCTGACGCACCTACGATGTTACCAGTTCCTACCTGAGCAGCAATAGCGGTTGCTAGAGCTTGGAAAGAGCTCATACCACTGTCCTGCTTGTTTCCCGTAAGAAGTATTCCTCCGAAGGTTCTCTTAAAACCTTCTTTGAAATATCTAACCTGTACGAACTTAGTTTTAAATGTATACCATAGTCCAACGCCTAATAGCATAATTACCAACACATAGTCTGATAGAAAAGCATTAATCGTTTGTACAATCGGAAGCATCTGTTCTCTCCTTTAGCTTAATAATTTCTAATCGCCAGTTCTTATGAAATCTAGCGCATGTACTGATATAAGCACATCATGAAATAATATTAGCAAAGAGATTAATTTGTGTCAACACATAAATAATTTTTTATTTTATTGTTATATATAACAGTTTTAAGCATCTATTTTGTATTGCACTACAACTAAGTATTTTTAAAGTAAGGAGAGAACAGCGGTATTTACAAGCAAAAGAGACATCTCTCGATGTCCCTTTGCTTGCATGAATCTTATTTTACGCCTGAGCTGCTGACTTAGCCTTCGCTTCAGCTGCCTTAGCAGCCTTCTCAGCCTCAGCCTTCTTCTTGGCATTGATTGCCATCTTAGCGTGTCTCTCATTGTA
>ERZ773083.1517-NODE-1517-length-15647-cov-3.732748_pt1 | contig 15647 bp, 12 predicted proteins | sample MGYA00511465_ERZ773083 | MGnify/ENA primary metagenome ERZ773083 (study PRJEB29015, sample SAMEA2738001) | human oral metagenome | biome: human oral; feature: human-associated habitat; material: dental | place: China | collected 2060 ... | reverse complement strand
ACTACCCTACTCTATTTGTGCGATAAAGCATTGTTATTAAGGAAGTTATGGATATTCTCTTTCTCTTTTACGTTCGAAAAGTGCAAAAACTTGTCACTTTTTTGTCGCACTTTACTTTTATCAATATTCTTACTTATGATGATGTAACTCATGGTGATGCTTATTGGGATGGAGATAAAGATCATAATGTGGTATTGTCGGACATAAAGAATATGGATTTTACTTTGTTAAGATCAAAGTATTATTCGGTAGAAGCGTTGATTGATCTTACAAAGAGAAACTTTGCCTTAGTATACTTTACCAATATTCTTTTATATAATAAAATTGATAAGAGTAAATTACTTGTAAACCTTCCAAATGTATCAACTAAGAAAAAATTTGAATTGGTAGATGTAATATTAACATTATACTCTTTATCTTATTTATACTGGGGAGCAGAAGATTCTATATTAGATTCTAGACATAAAGTAGCAGAAATTCTTGGATTCAACCCGGAAGCAGATTTTGCTGTAATATCTCAATATCTTGCAGAGCATTATGATATGACAATGGAAGCAATGGGAGTAGATAAGTTTATTATTCCACCTGGAGATCAGATACTATCTTTTAATCAATTAGAGGATATTTACATGACAAATAAAAATGTTTTTGATCATGTAAAGAAAGTATTGATAAATCCTCCAGATAAGAGGACTTATGATGCTTACATGTATATTTACAAATCATTATTCATTATGAAATGTAATATGGAATACTATAAGCTTCCAGATGGTAATATGGCTCCTACATATAAAGAATTCTTACGATATAAAGATTCTCTTTTATATGAATTCATAAACAATATTGGAAACATTTCAAATGCAGAAGCAAGACGTACAGCATGTGTGAATGCTATACAAATCATTACTACATATTTGAAAGATTATGTAAGAAGAGATATTGTTAATCTTGACGACGTATTTTCTGGATTGCCATCTATATCATTAGATTTTATAAAGCATTATGTAGAAGAGGTTATTGATTTCTTTAAGTCATTTAAGATCTTTACTCATGATTCATCATTAACTTACGTATTTTCTGATAAATTTGAAAATTATGTATTATTGATAGACACAATTCAATTATGGTATACATTCGAAAAAGGTGATATTGCTCATATTGAAGATTGGATTAAAAATAATCATGTAGAAATGACTCATAAAGATAAAGCTAAATTTATTGATAAAGTGTGGCTAAGAATAGATACATGGATCAAAAAGAATTGGGAAGATTATTACAATTCAGAAAATTATGCAGAAAAAGCGTCTGCAATAAAAGAAGTAGCAAATTATTATGCTCATTTCTATACTAATGATACATCTCTTGAAGAGAGGTTTACATTAGATAAGATAGCTGAATTGGTTGTAGACGTAATTTATCACGAAAAAGATTTTATAAAAGAATCTATCAATGTTACTCAGACTCATGATTTAGCAGAATATGTAAACGAAACTATCCTGGACGTAATAAACTACTATGCTCATTATCAGTCTAGAGATAGATATAAGATGAAAGATTCATTTTCATATGGATCTGAATTTGAAATGAGAACCTATGAAAAATTAGTGCAATATATAAAAGATTTGCACATAAATATGACTCTTAATGATGATAATTATCTTATAAAAGACGAATACTATTTAATTAGGACTCATACTAAATAGCCGAAACTTATTTATAAATTTACTTTAAGAAAATAGATTTGGAGGAATAAAATCAAATGTCTAATAGAAGGATTGTTTTATTCGATTCCGATAGAAAGCGAGAGAAAGCAACTATTGGTATTGGAGGGAATGAGAAAGGCTTAAAAACAGAGGTTATTTTTAAAGATCTTGATGGAAATGAGATTCTGAGGACTAAGAATAGGGTGCTCATTGCAGGATCTCAGACAGTTGCAATGAAAATGTTTGATCTTCCTCAATTAGTTGCTCTTCCTACATACAATACTGCGCTTACTTTAGATAACGATGTACAGCAAGACCCTGCAAATCCAACAAAGATTTGTTTATTCTGCTGCGGAACTAAGGGATGTGGACGTGAGAATTCTCAGGTTGTTCCAGTTAAATATACTGGAAGGATCGAACCAGATGGGGACCTTGTACCATTTAGATATCAGCTTCCACAGAACGATTTAGGGTCTGATCTTAGAGCTAAATATTTTGGAAGAAAAACGACTGCTTCTAGGATTGCTTATTATTTTAAGGGGTTCGAGACAGATCCTGTCCCTAAGATGAGATTTGTTGATGGAACTGTTATTGATTCTCATCTCTATGAGTCTACAAACCAATCTGACGCTGAGATGTTTGTAGAGATGTCTCTTAGAGTTTCTAATGAGGATTTTAGAGATTATTTTAGAGCAACAACTGGTATTAATGATGCTAAGATTAATTCTCTTTCTCTCTGCACAGCTTGGTATAAAGAGGTAGGAGGTTATAAGTATTATCAAGACATTACGCCATTCTCTCAGTTAAATATTCCAAATGAGCCTCTTATTGATCTTACAAAGGGTATTGATATCACTTACCATATTTATTTCTAATATTATTTTTTATATTTGGAGGTAAATATGGGAGCACGTGTATCCAGATTAATAACTGGAGATCTAAAGAACGAGATATTTTCTTTAAAAGAAAAAGATATAAAAGCATCATATATATACGATTTATTTGGAGAATACAACGGTATTGTTAGGTGCAACCCATACGATATTTTAGAGGTTCCGCCTAACACATATGGTACAGAAGGTCATAAAAATAAGAATAATTTTACCACCACAGTTGGGATTTTTATTCTTAATAAATTCTTTTTTGAAGAAACAGAATTGTTTAATCTGTTCAAATATAAGAATATAAATTTTAGAAGTGGAGATTTTGACGATATTAACCAAGAACTATCTTTTGCTCTTATGGAAGATAGAATTCAAGTAAAAACTTTAAAAGATTATCTTATGAAAACTCAGTTAATGAGTCAATTTTCTACGTTCTTGATACCGAATTATACAGATGCGGTAATGACAATATCTAAAGTAATAGGAAAAAGAAAAGATAAACTTATTAAAGAAAATAAAGACGCATTGGAGAGTGGAGATACTCTTGTAGCAGATAAGATAGAAAAAGAATTATTAGCATATGCTAAAGAAGTTCTTGGAGATGATCCATATCTTGACACTTTCGATTCTGGAGCTTGTGGAAGTTTTAAAAATAACTTCAAAAATATGTTTATCTGGAAAGGATTAACTAGAGATCCAAATCCTAATGCATCAAAGCCTTTTAGAGTTGCCACATCAAACTATATGGACGGAATCAAACCAGAAGAATATTCACTGTACTGTAATTCTGGAATTGAGGGGGCATATTCTAGAGGTAAGAAAACAGAGGATGGTGGATACCTTGAGAATTTAGCCACTAGAGCATATCAAGATATCATACTAGATAAACCAGGAACAGATTGTAAGACTACAAGATGTATTGAAGTTGAATTAAATAGTAAGAATTTTATAAGATATATCTATAATAATATTATAGGGCAAAATGGAACTCTTATAGAATTAACATCACAAAATGCTTCAAAATATTTTGGTAAAAAGGTAAAAATGAGAATGGCATATTTGTGCAAAAACGAAAAGCCATGTGCAGCTTGTGCTGGAAATTTCTTTTATAAATTAGGAATTAGGAATATTGGTCTTTCATTGATGCAGGTGTTTTCTACATTTAAGAATAAATCTATGAAAGCTTTCCATGATTCTACTGTATCGCTTACAGAAATTGATGCAATGAAAGCTTTTGGATACAAATAATTAAATAAACATATTTTGTATATTTTATTATACAACCTAGAGAGAATATGTTTATTATAAATTATACATTCAACTATCATATACTAGAGAAATCTAGTCAACCTTAAAACACATAGTTCATGACTTATCATTTTTACCTCCTTGCTATAAACCCACCCATGCCAATATCTTGGCATGGGTGAATATTTTGTCCAAAACTAATCTATAATTTATTCGCGTTTAGTAAGGAGATATCAAAATGCCTGTAGATATGTCAAAAAGAGAAGAAATAAAGTTTAAGTCTTTAGATAGATTTAAACCATTACTTTATGCTGATCTGTTTATCCCGTCGTGGGTTAATGGGTATTCTATTGGAGTAGAATTTATATATAATTGGTTTTTATCTAAATTCCCAAGAAATTTCTTTAGAACTATTCATGTTGCAAGTAAAGCCCCATATGATGATTTTAGAAAGTTTGAAGTTGGTGATTTAACAAAAAGAGAAAAACCTGCTTGTGCTTTCAGTACATCTATTCAATATGATTTTAATGATAATTTTCTTGATCTTAATTATTATGGGGTAGATACATATATAAAAAGATCAAAATGGCAAAGATCATTCTTTAAAGATCCAAAGCGTGGATTCTATATTGGATACGATATGGAATGTATGCTCTTAAATTTTAATATTCGTACAAGATTAGACACCAGAGCGCAGCAACTAGATACTTATAATAGAATGAGAAAAGTGTTTAGGATAGGTTGTACAGAGACTGTAGATCTTGATATGGATATTCATTTACCATATGAATTAATGTTACAATTAGCAGAAGCTGTTGGAGTTCCTGTGGATCATGATGAAAAAGTTATAGAGCAAATACTTGATCCGTATGGATTCACTAAATATCTAAATAGACATTCTACAATGCCTATTATGTATAAGATGAGATATATTAATGGTAAACATGAATTCTTTGTAAGAATGAGAAACTTACCAGTTCATTTAAATCTAACTAATGCTTTAGATGCAGATGATGGAGAAATGGAAGGTCAATTAGCAACCAATTTTAATATAGATATGCAAATTGTGATGAGGCTTCCTGTCCCAAATGCTTTCTTGTTTTATGATGAAGGAAAATATGAGAATACTGTGCATACAGAACCTGTAGATGGTATTAAAGTTTATTCAATGAGAGTATTCGATATACCTGAAGTAAACTATAAAGGGTGGCCTATTTATGGTAGTGTAAACTACACTTCAGAAAAAGAAGGAGAAGTTGTAAAAAGGATAAATATAAGAGATGCTTTTAAAGCACCAGTAACCGTAAAAGTAGGATCTGATTTAGATACTCTCATAGAAAAATCTATTAAGGAATATATATCTCCAGATAGCTTTATAGAAGTTGCGCTATACACCAATGATATGATAGATAACGAAGGTGGAAGAATTCCTATCAAAATGGATTGGAAAACTAGAGAGATAGTGTTACCAGATAAAATAACAAATAGTTATTTTTACATTGCTATTTATTATGATCTTGGTTATATAAATTCTAAAGTTGCTGATATTATTCATGCAGATGAGGGAAGAGTAAGACCTTCTAATAAAAGAATAGTGAATCCAGAAGAAACTAAAAATTCTTATAATACAGAACCTTACATAGAAGAAGAACAGTTTAAAGGATATACTCCTAAGCTTGTATATAAGAAACATATACCTAGCGATATGACTATAAAAGAATAATCAAATTCCCAGATGGAGTATTCCATCTGGGAATAATTTATTTTATCATATCAAATAGTTTAGACATATTTCCAGTAGTTATAGAGTTACTATCGTAAGTATCACTATCATCATCAGAATAAAATTTTGCAATATCTAAAGATATATCTACAGGAATATTTTGAGTCTTTGCAAGTAAATCATTTTCATCTAAATGATTGTGTTTTGCATATACTCTAGCTCCAATTTTTGTACTAAGTAATTTATTTAACGCTTTTTGTTCATCATTATAAACTTTATTATCATATTCTGCCATGCTTATTGATTTAGAAGAATTTATTATATTCAGCTGATCTCTTATCATTGCAGATGTTTCGTCAGAAGTATAGTCTCCAAATACATCTGATTCTAGCTGTTCACCTTCTCCTAAATCTTCTTCAAGACTATATGATGTTTCATCATAATTATCATCTGTATAGATTTCCGTTTTTAATAAATGGAACCTATTTACAAGATCTTCTCCATAATAGAATACGTATAAAGCCCAAAGATAAGAAAATACTAAATCGTCATGTGCATCATCGGCATGCTCTGTTTTACCATTTGGTTTTACAACCATTGTATTCAATTCATCAAGAATTTCTTTAGTATTAAATTTATCTTTGTGATGTCTCACTCTTTGATGAAGTAATTCTATAAGAGTATCTCGTTTGCTCTTAGATGACGTAGATCCATAAACTCTACACTTCTTAATTTGCCGCTTTACTCTTATACCATCAAATACCTCTTCTGTAGGCCTATCTTTTATTTCGTAATAAAGATTTTTCTTTATAGAAGTTTTAATAAGCATTTGAAGAACTGATGATCCAAATCCACCATTATTCTCTATATTAACTATAGCATTCTTGGCATATTGTGTTACAAATTTATATATAACATCAGCTAATTCTGGCATAGTGATAAAGTTGCTTTTAAGAGTGGCTATAACTTTAGTAGTTTGAGAATCTATTACAGTTATAGCAGAAGAGTCTTTATTAATTCCAGAAGAAACATCCACTCCAATTATTGGAGGATATTGCGATCCAATAGGAATTTTATCCCAGAATTTCATTTGGAATTGCCCGGCTTTTCCAAAGAATAAAGTATACAATGGACTCTCTTTTACCATAGTAGAAATTTGTTCAAGATCGTTTTTATCAAATGGATTATTATCAGAAGATATAGCCCACTCTAATAAAACTTCTCGTCTTATCTTGCTCCAATTCTGGAATAAGAGTTTAACCATCTTTTCGAAATACTCTTCTCCAGAACCAAGCATCTTATAAGTGTATCTAACATGAATGAATGTAGATTTCTTATTAGCATTTACTAAATCATACAATTCTTGATAAGATCTATCATAATACGATTCATCCCATTCTATTGAATCTAATCTTATACTATTAGCAAAAGATCCTTCTCTTGTAGTAAGATCTCCAGGAGTTGTTGTGATTAACATCCCATATGGGGCACCAAACTTTTTAGCATTCTCAGCAGCTTTCTCAAAAGCTGGAGCTGCTGCCATATAAGCTATATCATTATACGGTAAGAATGCAAACTCATCCCAGTCTTGTACTGCCATTGTTGCTCCTCGACCAGCACCTTCTGCTAGTGATGGGGTTCTAGCTCCAGGTAATGTAGTAATAAGATTTTTATTAATAGGATTCTGTAAAGTTTCAGCTGTATTTGGGACTCTTATTTGCTTACCATCTGGTCCTATGGAAGAATCCATTTTTAAATATGGTGGTAAAAGGTCCCTTATAGCTTTTAATGTTTTAAGGTTATCTTTTGCTCCACTGTGTTTTTTGTGGGCAAACATCATCTTTATATTTTTTCCAGCAAAGTTAAATATCCAAAGATACCAACACATTGCAGATACGGTTTTTCCGTGCTGACGAGGAAACTCTACAAACTGATTCATATTATATACGAATAAATAGTTCATAGCCAAATTTCCTCGATGCAGTTTATAAGGAATCTCCATGCCTTCGGCCGGTATTCTTACTATCTCTCTTATAAAATACCAGAAGTTTACAGTACATTCTCTTAGAATTTTCATCTTAATAATTTGATTTTGTGGAGAATTAGTAAGTAAAGCTGGATCTCTAGGATCTACACCTATAAGATCTGGATCATATATAGATAGAAAGAATGCATTATTTTTTATACCTTTAGCTTTAAGAAAATAATGCATCTTCATAAAGCTGTTATTTGTGGTAGTATCGTGAATATATACTTTGATAGGGTTTTGCACATTATTAGTAATCATTGTATTTATCCCTTATTTCGTTATATTACGAGTGAGTTGCTGAAAGGAGAAGAAAAATCATGAACAAGAAAGAATTACTAATAAGCCAATACAAAGTATTTTTATCTGGAAGTATTCATTCTGTATCAAAAACAGTAATGGGAATAGTTGAAGATGGATATATCAAATACAAAGGAAATTTGTATAGTGGAACTTTAGATGAATTCTTTGCTTCTCTTCAAAGTGAACTTAAAGAATTATTCTACAACATTTCAAATTCATTGTATTGTGGAGAATTTGATGATAGATATTATGATGAGTTTGATAGAGCTTTTGATGATATTTATGATGAAATGTTTGATTATTTTAAAATGGTAAATGCTAGAAGATTAAAAGAGGTATATTCTTACCACAAGCTTACAAGAAAAATGTATGTAGATCCGAACAAGAAGAAAGGAGAATAATATGCAACTTACACTAACCAATATTCTAGTTATTACTGCTTTGCTTGCAGCTTTTGGAATTGCTTTATCTATAAACTATTTTTCTCATAAAAACACAGATGAAGTAAAAGATATTCTAAGATATAATAAAGGATTTAAATGTGCATTATTTATCAATTTAATCAATCTATGTAAAGAAAATAATAATGAGCTTCTTATAGATTCTATCAATGTATCATATGATCTAAGCTTCTACCTTAAAAATGTAAAGAATAAGCTTATGGGCCCATATAGAGAATTTGTTGTTAGATATATTAAACCTCTTAAAGTAAGTACAGATACTATCTATTCTGCTTATGACAAATTGTTCTATGAATTCATTGATCTAAATCCAGAAGTTATCAATACATATAGTCACTATATTATGAATAATATTTCTGAAGCTCAAAAAATTGAAGAGAAAGCTGTAGAAGATATGAAAAAATATGGAGAAGAAGATCCTGATAAAGATCCAGAACTTCATCCAAAAGAGAATACAGTATCTGATCATTATCCTATTGAAGATTCATATACAATCTCTTATACAAAATTGGATGAAATGGGAACAACAGAATACGAAGAGTAAGAAAATATATTGGTATAAACAATATATTGAGGAAAGATATTTAGGGAAATAAATTAGGTTGTATATCAATCCTCTATAACAACTGTTTCATTTGTGTTTGTGGCATTTCTAACCGTCCTGTGTGGTTCTTCCCACACAGGACAAAATCTTTATAAATATTAATACAATATAAATGAATATTTAACACCATATAAAATACTTACTCAAAAAGGAGGATCTTTTTTACGAAGATAAAATTATATGATTCAACAGCAACCAACTAACGATATTTTTCCAATACCATTTAAATATGACTTAATAAATTCTAATGTAAATATTGATAATCAATTAGCAGAGATTCTTTCTCATTTTAGTGATGATTATATAATGAGCGTAATAGATGACTCATTACAAAATAGATTAAGATTATACGATATGCCTGCACCTAATATTGTAGCCGGATATGAGATAACTTTCAAAAAGTTATCAGAAGGTTTTTCTTCTAATTCAGAAGAAATCATACGTACCAGATTAGGTGTATATAAGAACATAATTGATAAAATTTGTGATTTTTATAATTTAGAATTCTCCCAAGAATCGGAAGTAGATTACTATTTATCAGCCTACTATTTGTATGATTTCTTAGTATCTAATTTCACCCACAATATGGTCAAATTCTACGTTTCGTATATAATCAGCGAAAGAAATTCTTTGTATACAAATATGGGATTAGAACAAAGAATAGCTGAAATGAAAAAGAATGAATCAGATGGTGCATATAAATATTCTAAACAGCTATTTCAAGATCCAAAGTTAGCAGCAATACATTCTAATATCGAATATATAATTTCTAATATGGGAACGTTTGATATAGATATTTATACAATATTAAGAACAATTTATCCAAATCAGAATAATTTTGAATATATAAGTGGACTTGTATTTGACAGAGACAATTTCTTTAGATCTCAATATGATTCTTTCATGCAAGATTCTAAATATAATGCTACACTAATCATTGCTATTAAACTTGAATTACAGAACGTGGGAAAATTAATTGCTGAGGAGCAATAATAAAATATATGATATAGTAATAGAAGGAGAGAATAAAGATGATGGAAAACAATATTGAAAATAAAGTATTAGCTCAACCTGATACCATTACTGAAAGCGATGCACTAAAAGATAAAGATGCGAGAATTGATATGTTTGGAGAATCTGATTTATCGGAGAGGGGTATCAATGCGGCTTTGGGTGATATGAATAATAAACTTGAATCTGCATCGGATATGGTTAAGCTCATTAGTTTAATGAAAAGACGAATGAAAGGAGAGAAGTTTAACCCATACAACCAACTACCAGTTGGACTTAAGAGTGCTATTTTCGAAACAGCATCTAAAGAAGCATCAAAAAACGGACTAGCCATTAATAAAGAAGTAATGGCAGCACTGTCAAATGTTTTTCTCGATAATCTTGTTTCTAATTATAATACTGAGATGGAAACAAGCATGGACGATATTCTTAAAGAGTTTGACGAAGCAATTTTACAATCTAACATAGAAGCAGCTAAAGAATATGGAGATATTGCTCTGTCTACACTTGATGAGAGAAAAGAAGCTATCAAGAAAGCTATTGAAAAGGCTAAAGAAAATAACGATACTAAGAATGAAGAGAAGTTAAATGGATGCCTTATGGCACTGGATGAATCGTATAATTTGAATGATTTTAGCGAATACTGCAAGACGGTAAAATTTAAAAAGTTTTATTTTGAAAAACCAAATAAGATTTTTAGTGCATTCAATTTCAAATATGAGAATACATCAACAACTATCAATGACATTTCAGAATGTCCAGATATACTTGAGAGACACGGATTTATAAAAGATGATGCTCTAAAAATTTGTTTCGCTTTCTGTAAGTATTGTTCTAATATGAATCCAAATAATATGAACGAATATACGTTTATGTATTATTTCATTCGCAATATTACAATTCTCGATAGGATTAATTATAAGAATAAATCTTATGATACTCTTGATGATAAATCTAAGAAATTCTATGATGAGTTTATTGCTTCTCTTAAAAAGTGTGTAAATAATTTTAAATGATTAGGAGGTTTAAGATATGATTTATACAAATACCAATGATATTGTAAACAATCTTGAGCCTTTTTCATCTAAAAAAGAAATAGATAAATTGAAAAGCAATATTGTTAATATGGCATCACATATGTCAAAAAACAAAAAAGATACAGATGAAATGATAAAAGTAGTAAATGCTAATATTAACGATAGACTGGACGATATTGATAGGAATATAGAGACTATTTGTATTGTACAGAAATATGAAAATATTTCTTTTAGATTAGGAATTTATATTGAAGCACTATCAACTTTTCTATCATTTGGGTTTTTATTTTTTATACATTTGATGGTAGAGAGTAGGGATGTTGATATTGTATCGGCAGGACTGATTATTTTGGTGAATGCTTTAAAGACATTGTACTTATACCATTTACTGTACAAAAAACGTTATAATATAGGCAAATTACTCAGTGAGGACTAGTCCTCACTGAGTTTTTCTTCCAGAACTTCATAATAAAATTATTGCTTTTAAACCCTAAAATATTGATTTATGAAAGGATGAATAAGTATTATGCTTTTAGATAACGAATATACTTTAATCCCTCATGTTAAATTGAAGCTAACTTATGATAATGAAGTTGTCAATGTTGTTACCCTTAAGAAGGATGACGTTGTAGATTGTCAATATCGCGAAGATGGAACAAAAAAGAGAATTGTTGGAAAGATTGCTAAAATTGGATACAAATTCAATTCTGAGTTGGGTGCTATAGACGGTTCTATCTATTTCCAAATTGATGGTTCTCAAGAATATGATGGAAATGTAGTATATATCAATATAGATAATTTCCTTTCTGTAAGGATTATTAAAACTGGATCTATGATTACAAATCCAGTATGTAGTGTAGACAATGCAGATCAGAATATTTCTCTTATTAGAGAAGATGATACTGGAAAAGTACAATATTCTAAAGATGGCCTTACCTGGAAGAATATTGTTAAAGGAGGACAATCTCCAAATGATCCTGAGTTGCACCCTCCGACAGCAGAGGTACTTAAAAACTATGTAAAGAAAACTGAGCTTGATATATATAAAGCTGAAGTGACTAATAAGTTTAGTGAAATCGAGATAGATCCAAGCGTGATTGCTTCTATAAAGAGCAAAGTGCATGATTTTGAGTCTAAGCTTGAAGATAAACTTGATAAAGATAAATATAAAGAGTATGGAAATGCCACATCTGAAAAGGCTGGTATAAGCAAACTTTATAAAGAGGAAGGTGATAATGAAGATGGAAGCCTTACTCAGAAATTTATTAAAGAGCTTTTTGCTAAGAAATTAGACAAAGCAGATTATCATCAGAGCAATGTAGAGCAGGCCACTTCGGAGAAATTAGGAACAGTTAAATTATTTAATGAAGCCGGTACTAATGAGGATGGTACAATAAATCAGAAGGTGGTATCAGAATTACTTGATAAAAAGCTCAACAAAGATGATTATCATCAAACTACAGTAGAAGAAGCCACTTCAGATAAATCTGGAACGGTAAAGCTTTATAATGAAGCCGGAAACAAAGAAGATGGTACAGTTACACAGAAATTTGTATCTGAATCTTTGGACAAGAAACTTAATAAAGATGATTATCATCAGACTACTGTAGAAGTTGCTACTGATTTTAAAGCCGGTATAAGTAAACTTTATACTGGATCTGGAACAGGAGAGGATGGTTCCGTTACACAAAAGGGAATAACCGATCTTCTGGATACTAAACTTAATAAAAGTGAATATCATCAGATTACAGTAGAAGAAGCTAATGATATCAAAGCTGGAATATTAAAACTTTACAAAGTTACTGGCGACAATGAAGATGGTACCGTTACACAGAAGCTTTTTAAAGATTCTTTAGAAGAGAAGCTAAACAAATCAGAATATCATCAGACTACTGTTGAGAATGCTGATGATGCAAAAGCCGGTATCGGAAAATTGTATAAGGCTTCTGGAATGAATGAAGATGGATCTATTACACAAAAAGCTTTATCTGAGTTATTTGATAAGAAACTTAACAAGGATGATTATCATCAAATTACTGTAGAAGCTGCTACCAATTCTAAAGCTGGAATAAGTAAATTATATAAAACTTTAGGCACAGGATTAGATGGGTCTATTGACCAAAAAACAATAACAGATAATCTTAATCTTAAATTATCCAAAAATGCTGTTTCTAATACTTTGGATGTAGAAGATGAAGGTAAAGTTCTAGACGCTAGACAGGGTAAGATACTTTATGATAAGATTAAAGCTATAGTAGTTTCTCCCACTCCAAAAGCAACTGACAGTGTATCTGGTACTGTAAAACTTTTTACAACGTCTGGTCAAAATGTAGATGGTACAGTAACCCAGAAATTGGTTACAGATGAACTCAATAAAAAATTAGATAAGGCATCACTATCTGTTTCGCTTGTAGAAACAGCTGCTGGAAAAGCTCTAGATGCTACAGTTGCTAAAACATTAAAAGATCAAATTGATCAAAAAGCTGACAGTTCTGTTGTTCAACCTGTACAACAAGCATCTGCTACAGTTGCCGGAAAAGCTAAACTGTATTCAAATACTGGAAACGGAACAGATGGATCTGTTACTCAGAAATTGGTTACAGATGAACTTGCAAAGAAGCTTGACAAGACTTTACTAAGCACATCCGTATCTGAAACTACTACTGGGAAAGTATTAGATGCTACTATAGCAAAGACTTTGAATGATAAAATAGAAAGCAAAGTAGAAACTTCTTCTATTGTAAATACATTAACAGAAACTGGAGCAGGTAAAGTTTTAGATGCTAGACAAGGAAAAAATCTCAAAGATTCTATAGACACTAAATTGGATAAGAATGATCTAGTAACAGATTTAGACATATCAGTTCCAGGAAAAGTTGCAGATGCTAGTGCCATAAAGACATTGAATGATAAAATTTCTTTATTAACAACTCAGTTATCTCAACTTAAAACGGAATTTAACGATTATAAAACCGCACATCCATAAAAAATAAATAATATAGTGAATGGGGAATTCCCCATTCACTATGAATTTTTACTTAACCATATGATCAAAACACTGGCAAGATATAATAGAGAAATTACATATATCGTATAATCGGGTTCAAATAATGTGTACATTTTACAATAGTATGCAAATAATAATGTTTTTATTACGATAAATAAGCATAATATTGCAACTATTCTAATTATGACATCTTTAATTTTCATACTTTTTTTTAATAATCATTTTCATCAAATTCGCCTTTTAATGCTATAAAAATACATACAATACACACTAAGATCAGAGCAAATAATGTTAAATATGAAATCCATTTAAGTTTTTGGTATTTGATCATTAAAATATATGGAGCATACTCTTATAGTCATAGATAAAATAAAAGTTGGTAAAAATAAATATTGTATTAATTTTCTTCTTTCATCCGTCAATTTTTTTTATCCTCGATCACCATCCATACGATATGTACAATAATTAAACCACATCCTATTATAGATAATAAGATTGATGCCTTTAATAATTCTGATAATGTGAAAATTTCATATTGTATAAGTAAAACTGTCATAAGTATAGTAAGGTATAAACAAATACATATTATCCCCATCCAAAATATAATATATTTTATTTTCTTCATATAGTTTATATACCTCTATTTTTTACCTTATCTATCTTTAATTTCGTTTATTTGTAGTAAAAGTTATAATATGAAATATCCATCCAAACATGCATAATATGCCGGCTACGTATCTCGGTTCCACTGTATAAATTTTAAAATATTGTAGTGTTAGACTCAATATAACAGATAACAAAAAACATGAGATGCTTAACAAAAATGTAATGTCTTTAATTTTCATATTTACCTCCATATTAAAAATTACGCATAGATCATTATCGTATTTATAATATATTATCAAAAAAAATATATAAGTTTATTAGGATTGATCTTGAGTGATCAATCCTAATACCCAATATCTTCAACATCAGGTTTTGGGAGACCAAGCTAACCCGCTAAGGTTAAACCGGGCCCTGATGAGGAGACAATGTTACACGACTACCCAGTACACGCCATGGCCCAGGCTCCCAATGTACCGCTTTGTTGGTATGATAGACGCTTGCCGCCAGCTCAACAAGCGCGGATTGAGGACATTAGGACTGGCTAGCTAACGCCCGATAATTATCCATTGGAATCACCACCTTTTAAGATATCTTGGTTGATATTTATCTTTATAATATGATTCACCATATATATTGATAAAATCAACAATATAGTCATGGACAATCTTATAAAAATCAAAGTCACAGTTTACTTCACATTTCCATATCTCATCCATCAATTCATCGGACATACTACATTCATCATATTCATATGCTGTATGTCTTATTTTGTACTCTGGCTTACATGAAAATATCACCTCCTTAGTTTCCAAATTTTTAAACGTAAGATAAAGCCCATCATCCTTAATCTTTGGGCAGACAACCACAGAGAACTCGTCATCTGTCCAAGATCCGGCTGGGCCTGGGATGGGCACATCATCGTATCCGGCGATATATCCATCCTCATCATAATACGGAATTGCTTCCTCAACAATCAGTTTAGGAGAAAATACACTTGCATCCTCTCCAAACTCTTTATGAAATTCATTACTTGT
>ERZ773083.1514-NODE-1514-length-15656-cov-30.670342_pt1 | contig 15656 bp, 14 predicted proteins | sample MGYA00511465_ERZ773083 | MGnify/ENA primary metagenome ERZ773083 (study PRJEB29015, sample SAMEA2738001) | human oral metagenome | biome: human oral; feature: human-associated habitat; material: dental | place: China | collected 2060 ... | reverse complement strand
GAGCGTCTTTCAGCCTTTGACCCAAGTTATATCAACCTTCACGGTAACGAAACACTATACAATATGCTTGTCTGAGGACAGGTTCAGATAATGAAAAAAGAATCGACGAAAGTCGGTTCTTTTTACTTTAACTTAGCTATAGGTTGGCACTTAGGCCCCATATCCAGTCTAAACCCCCAGTATTTCTGAGGTTTTCTTTATTCGATAATTAAGAGTCCATCTTTGATGGCGAATGGATTGTCTTTATTGATGCGGTCGTAGAACATGATACCATTAGTATGGTCGATTTCATGTTGAACAACGATTGAGTTATAACCACGGAGTTTAACACGTTGCTTTTCACCCTCTTTGTTGAAATATTCAACCGTTACACGAGCATGACGAACCACGTAACCAGGAACGTCGCGGTCAACTGAGAGGCATCCTTCACCATCGCCCAAAGCAGCATCCTGGACAGAATGGGCAACTACTTTAGGGTTGTACATGATTTCTTGAAGACTATATGCTTCTTTTGGTGGATTACCTTCAGCGTCTTCAGGGTTTGGAACGAGAACCGCGATAATGCGTTTTGAAATATCCAATTGTGGGGCTGCAAGACCGACTCCCCCACGAAGCCCCATTTTTTCAGCAATAACAGGATCTTGTGAATTACGAAGAAACTGCATCATTTTTTCACCTAGGATAATGTCTTCGTCTGATAGTGGGAAGGTTACATCTTCAGCGACAGCACGCAAGGTTGGATTTCCTTCGCGAATGATATCATTCATATCAATCATATGGCTGGCGCGGATAATTTTGGTTTGAGCGTCCATTTGTTTACCTCTATTTTCTTTGATTTACTTGTTTATAACTATAGCACAAAAGGGTTGAAAATTAAACCATCAAGGGTTAAAGTGAGGCTTTTTCTAATCGATAAAAGCCAGTTTTTCCAAGTTTTGTCTCTCTAAAATACGATAGGTTTTAAAAGCCTCTTTTTCGATAATTCCCTGATCGATAAATTGTTTGATAACTCGCTGTACATGACGATAGCTAGTTCCAAAACGGGAAGCTAGAATGGAAGGCGATAATTGAAAGATATTCTCTTCTTCACTATTCAAAATGTGGGTGGCCAGACGTTCTTTGACAGAGTAGCTGGCATTCGTTGAGGCAGTAATGCCCTGTCTATGCAGGGCCATTGCTAGGTTACGCCCAATATGATAGAGAAAAATAGGGTCTTTGAGGAGTGCTTCTTTATTATTTAATGGGAGCTGGACTGCTTGAACTTCTTCTAAAGCAATGACTGAAGAACCCGCTAATTGATTGGTCATAAGTTCAACATCTCCCAGTAGCTGTGGTTGTTGAGGCATTTCTAGGATGTGTTCTTTACCATTGGATAGGGAGCGAACAATTTTTACCCTACCTGATAAAATGTAGGTTAGCTCAGTGATAGCTTGTCCCTGAGTGCAAATGTAATCGCCTTTTTGAAAGGTGACTTTCTGTAATTGGCTGAGATAGGAGGCTGAGAAGACTTGTTCAAGTTGAGGGTGAATAGTGTGGTTACGCATACATCTCCTTTTTAGGACTTAGGTCCTATTTTTTTAGCTCTTCTTAGATTATAATGAAAAAATAACTATCGGACAAGTAAAGAAAGGATGCTCTTATCCCTATATTATGATTATGACAAAGATTTTAGAAAAAATGAGCCTACTCGGGTTATCTTTGCTTTTGATTTCGGCCTTCTCGATTTCAACCGCTCTACCACCTATGTTGGACTACTATAGTCCAACCTATTCTGCGGCTCAGGTGGAGCTTTTAGTATCTGTTCCTTCATTTTCCGTAGTAGCGATGCTCTTGCTTAATTCATTTATTGACAAATGGCTAAGTGATAGACAGCTAATTGTGACTGGATTGCTTTTACTTAGTAGTGCTGGGATTTTTCCTTTTTTTGTACAAGCCTATCCTCTTGTCTTACTGTCACGTATTGCTTTTGGGATGGGGATTGGCCTTATCAATGCTAAGGCGATTGCCATCATCAGCCAACGTTATCAAGGTAAAGAGCGGGTTCAGATGTTAGGTATTCGTGGCTCCATGGAGTTGATTGGTGGAGCTTCTTGTTCCCTTTTGGTTGGACAATTACTGAAAATTCATTGGACACTTGCTTTTCTTATCTACGGTTTTGGTTTTATCATCCTAGCTATGTACCTTCTCTTTGTACCACCGATGGAGCAGGTAGAGAAGGAAGAGGTACAAAAAAGTAAACAAGGTTTGAATAAAAAAGATTTTGCTATGATTTTAGGCATGGCCCTCTTGGCAGGTTTTGTGATTTGCATTAATTCATCGATTAGTTTGCGCGTGCCTCTTTTTCAAGTTGATGGTAAGACCATTGTAAGTGGTCAATCAGCTCTGGTCCTTAGTTTGGAGCAGGGCATTGGGATTGTAGCTGGACTTAGCTTTGCTTCATTACTAGCTCACATTAAGAACCGTCTCTTGCCGATGGCCCTGTTTTGCCTATCTATCTGTCTATTTGGAATAGCTCTGGCTAACAACTTGCTGATATTGATTTTGTCTTCTGTTGGTGTTGGTTTCTTTTACAGTATTATTTTGACCATTATCTTTCATCGTCTTTCTGAATGTATTGCTAGAAATTTGCTGAATAAGGCGACTGCTTATGTCCTCTTAGGATGCAACCTAGGCTCAGCCGTATCCCCTTATGTTTTGAAATTGCTGGCACTTGTCTCTTCAAGCTTTAGTTGGATTTTCCTAGCTTATGCTATAGTCAGTTTTTTACTTTTCTTAGGATTTCTTCTGAATTCAAGAGTGGTTAAAAAAGCCTAAGTTAGAAAGTCTCAAACAGTGAATCTTACGATTGACAAAGATTAGTAGATAAGCTAAAATAAAGAAGTCGGAAAGACAAACCAACTCTTTCTTGGTTTTAGGAGAGCCAATCCTAAGACTCGGATAGAGCAAAAAAAGGAGAAAAATATGGCAATCTCAAAAGAGAAAAAAAATGAACTCATTGCACAATACGCACGTCACGAAGGTGACACTGGTTCAGTAGAGGTTCAAGTTGCTGTCCTTACTTGGGAAATCAACCACCTTAACGACCACATCAAACAACACAAAAAAGACCACGCTACTTACCGTGGTTTGATGAAAAAAATCGGTCACCGTCGTAACTTGTTGGCATACCTTCGCCGCACAGACGTTAACCGTTACCGTGAGTTGATCAGCTCACTTGGACTTCGTCGTTAATTCAAGATACAAGTGCTTAGGCCTTATATCTTGAATACACGAAATTGAAACTGCTCTATGATGGAGCAGTTTTTATTTTTGACTAGGATTTTGGCTCGAGTTCAAAATAGATCGCTGGATTCAGAGAGCTATTATTTTGTCTTTTATTCCGAGTATATAAGACGTCTTCGTTTAATTTTTTGTATTCATCTAAAAAAGTGCTCTAATAAAACCTCCAGATTTAAGTTCTGTAGGTTTTTCTATGTTAAAATTTTTTTGATTAATGTTTGAAACTGAGGGAGTTGATGAATTGCAGTCCCGACAAGTAGACCTAACATATTTAAGACGATATCTCCTAAATCAAATATTCCCAGATGTCCGAAGTATTGGATGGATTCAACGGAGAAAAGGGCGATGAGACAGAGTAGGAGATTACTCATTCGGGAAGAAAAGAGGAGCCCTAGGGGGATGAACATTAATAGGTTCATGATGGGAACAAAGTGGCTGCCCAAGTATAGTTCCTGAGCGAAGGAAAGAGGATTAAGGGATAGCCCTTGGATGCCGATGTTTTTCAAGAAAAGTAGGTAGAAGAGGGAAAGAAAGTAAATGAAGTAAAGTAGGAGAAGTGTTTGTTTTTTTATTTTCCTAGTGAGAAGGAGTTTCAAAAAAGCGTAGACGAAGTACCCCAGTAAAATAATAATGACTAGGTTTAGGAAAACTTGGAAGTAGGGACCGTAATGGGCGATATAATGAACATATTGTTCCAGATGTCCTCTGTAAAACCAGTAAGACAAGCTAAGTGAGATGATTCTTAGTAGGATGTTACTCAATACTTTTTCCACTTTTCCCTTCCTTTTGCATATGATGAGTATATATTATATCAAAAAAATGTTTAAAGAAAGTTAAGAAACTGTAACGAAGATTTTATAGAATTGGTGGGTAGGGCAAAATCAAAGGCTAAAAAGGGACTTTGAAACAGCAATTCTACTTTTGACTAATAATTTTTGTAAGCAGGCTATGAAACCTTATAAAATAATTAAATTTAAAAAATTAGAAGATAGCATCCTGTCTTAATACTGTTAAAATATTATGATATGGTAGTGATTTTTAATAAAAAAGGAGTTCGTCTTATGAATAAAAAGGTTTTGGCGACAGCTGGAATTGCAGCACTTGCAGTTTCTACTTCAGTTGCTAAAGCTGATGAGGTAACGACAAATGGTCAAGTCTCAACAACAGCATCAGTATCATCGACAGCTACACAAGCTATCCCAACTCAATCACAAGTAGAAACAGCTAGGGAACAAGCAAATGCTGCAAGTCAAGCGGTATCGCATCAAGAGTCAGTAGTCGCTAATCACGAAGAGACTATCAATCAAGCTAAAGCAAACTTAGCGATTGCAGATGCTAACTTGCAAAAGGCACAAACAGCAACCGATGAAGCAAGTCTAGAAGCCATTGCTGTAGCTCAAGGTCAAGTAACCAGCGCTGAACATGCAGCTAACGAAGCTAAGTCAGCAGTAGCGACCGCTCAATCAGCAGAAAAAACTGTAAAATATGTAGCAGACAAACAACAAGCTGTAGTTAATGCAGATCAAGCTAATGTTAATGCTAAAGCAACTGAAGTTGCTGATTCTCAAAAATCAGTAGATGTAGCAAAAGCAGCACTTAATGGTTCTAGTGCCTCTGAGTTAGCTTCTAACCAATCTAAGGCACAATCAGATTTTGATGTTGCAACTGCAGCTGAGAAAAAAGCCCAAGAAGAATTGGCAGTCGCTCAGGCAGCTTATAAGGAAAAAGCTACTGCTATTTCATCTAAAGAAGGGCAATTGATTGCAGATCAAAATGCTGCTAACCAAGCTAAAGCAGCTTATGAAACTGCTCAAACAGTAGCGAATGAAAAGGCAGTCGCTCTTGCTGCTGCTGAAGCAGCTAAGAAAAAAGCAGAATCTTCAACAACTAATATTCGCCAAAAATTCACAGTATCATCAGAGTACATCAGTGCTCTTAAGATTTATGAGTCAAGAACATCAACTGCAGAAGAAAAATATCAAGCTGAACAAACCTTGAAGGATGTTAACAAATGTGATCGTGAAAACAATAAATACCAAGATAATGAAGCGGATAAAAACATTACAATCAGCGACTTGAACAAGCTTAGTGAAGCTCAAATTACAGATTTGTCATTGTATACTTCAAGCTTGATTAACCAAATCCGTTCAGCTTTTGGTACAACTGAAACGTCTGTATCAAAAGGTAGTGTTATGGCCACAGACCGCGTTACAGATGGCTATGTGGCAGATAACTGGGGTTGGGAATCTATCAGTAACCGTAGACACGATAGTGCTGCTCTTGCCTGTGCTGGTAAGTCATTTAATACTGTAAATATTGGCGAAAATCTTAATACTTGGCAAGGTTTGACAGGACCATTCACTCTTAACGAGATTAAGGAGTATATCTATGAAGCTATGCTTGACTTCATGTTTAATGGTCAGGAGTGGAACCACGCCCGTTCTATTGTTGGACTTACATCTGATGGTGGCGAAACATACATTGGTACTGATCTCAGTGTAGTTGCTGGTGCCTTTAATGTCCACGTAAACAATATCAATGAAAATTCTATCTCTTTTGATAGTAGTTTTGACACAACTAAGATTGCTAACCCTTATGTAGGTAGCCAATCTCAACCATCTTTAAATGCAAATCTAGCAGCTGCAAAAGTAGCTTATGAAACTGCTAAGCAAGCTAACGATCAAGCTCAAAGTGACTTGGCTAGCAAGAAAGTTGCTTCTGAATCAGCAACTCTGAAACTTAAAAATACTCAGTCAGAACTTACAGCTCTTAAAGCAACTGCAAGCAAGTTGGCAGCTGCTCAGACTAACCTTTCTGAAAAACAAGCAGCCTTGAAACAAGCTTTGGCTTTTGCTAAGAATCGTGTAGCCGCCCTTACAAATGCTTCAGCTAACCTAGCTAAGGCTAAAGCAGAACGTGCAATAGCCTTTGCTAAACTTACTGCAGCTAAAGGTGCTCTTTCAACTGAACGTGCGAAACTTGTTGAATTGTCAGCTAAGCGTGATAAATTAATGAGCGAATACACGACTGTTCAAACTGCCTTTGATAACTATATGAAAGCTAAGGCAGACAAAGAACGTCAAACACAATTGTCTAAAGAGTTTGCTAAAATCACATCTAAAGGTCTTACACCAGTGTCAATTTATGATGTAGATGGTAAAGTTGTTGCTCTCACAACACAAGAACAAGCAGCTCAAACTGTAGCTCAAGTTCCTGTAAATTATGGTCAAACAAAAGCTGAGAAACAAGCTCCTGTACAAGAAGCAGATAGTTTGCCAGAAACAGGTGAGTCAACTGCATCAGGATTCAGTCTTGTAGGTCTCTTCATGACACTATTGGCTTTCCTTGGTTTCGTTGACAGACGTACACGTCGTAACTAAGCAAATAGAGACAAAAAAAACGGCAGTTGCCGTTTTTTTATAACAGAGAATCTAAAAAAGTTAAGGTCGAAACCTTAACTTTTTCGTTTTTAACCCAAGAAACGTTTGAGGAATTCCTTGGTACGTTCTTCTTTAGGATTTTCAAAGATTTGTTCTGGGCTACCTTGTTCAGCGATTACCCCTTTATCCATGAAGATGACACGGTCAGAAACATCACGTGCGAACTCCATTTCATGGGTAACGATAATCATGGTCAAACCAGTTTCAGATAGCTCCTGCATAGTCTTGAGTACTTCCCCTACCATTTCTGGGTCAAGGGCTGAAGTTGGCTCGTCAAATAGGATGGCTTCTGGATCAACAGAGAGGGCACGAGCAATGGCAACACGTTGTTTTTGTCCACCTGAAAGTTGCTTTGGTTTAGCTTTCCAGTATTGTTCCCCCATACCAACTTTCTCCAAGTTAGCTTTGGCGATACTTTCAGCTTTTTTACGGTCACGTTTGAGAACAGTTGTTTGAGCTACGATAGCATTTTCCAAAACATTAAGGTTTTCAAAGAGGTTGAAAGATTGGAAAACCATACCGAGTCTTTCACGATAGGTAGTGAGGTCGTAACCTTTTTCAAGGACATTGTCTCCATGATAGAGGATTTCACCACCTGAAGGTGACTCGAGTAGGTTAATAGAGCGAAGGAAGGTTGATTTCCCTGAACCTGAAGAACCAATAATTGAGATAACCTCACCCTTTTTGACGCTGAGGGAGATATCTTTGAGGACTTCATTTTTTCCGTATGATTTTTTGAGGTTTTTAATTTCTAAAATCGTCTCAGTCATTAGTGAACCCCTCCTTGTGTGTAAGTATCTTGATCCAAACGGCGTTCTACATAACGCAAGATGCGTGTCACTGTGAAGGTGAGGACAAAGTAGATTGCTGCGATAACAAAGAATGTTTGGAAGTATTGATAAGTTTGGCTTGCAACAGTGTTACCTGCGAAGTAAAGTTCCACAACAGAGATAACGTTCAAAACAGAGGTATCCTTGATATTGATAACGAACTCATTACCAGTAGCTGGCAAGATGTTACGGATAACTTGTGGAAGAACAATCTTACGCATGGTTTGACCGTGGGTAAATCCAAGAGCAATTGCAGCTTCAAATTGTCCTTTATCTACAGAGAAGATACCACCACGTACGATTTCACTCATGTAGGCTCCGGTGTTGATAGAAACGATGAAGACAGCTGCTAGGGTACGGTCAATGTTGATACCAAAGGCCTGGGCAGTACCGTAGTAGATAACCATAGATTGTACAATCATTGGCGTACCACGGAAAACTTCGATATAGACATTAAGAACCCAACCGAAGAGTTTTTGGAGCAAGGCTACAAATTTATTAGCAGCCTTAGGAGCTGTGCGGTAAACACCAATCATAAGACCGATGAAAGTACCCACAACTGTACCGATAATTGAGATAAGAAGGGTGATTCCTGTACCACGTAAGAATTGTGGCCAGTTCTTAGCGATGATAGTGCTCATCTGACTAAAGAAGTTTCCTTTTTTAGTCTCATCAGTCTTATCTGCAGGTTGGATGTTAATGATGTGATCCATCAGTTTGACACGTTCCTCTTGACTGATTCCAGCAAGGACCTTATTGACTTGTTCCATTTGCTGACTGTCTCCTTTGCGAAGACCGACGGCCAAGGAGACGTCATCGTCTGAAACCTGGAAACCACCATCTTTAAGCGTAATCATCTTATATTTTGAGCTAGCTTCTTCGGCAGTTTTTGCTTCGGGACGCTCTGAAACATAACCATCGATGATACCAGATGCAAGGGCTTGGCGCATAGCACCGAAGTCTCCCATAGCGGTTTGTTTGCTGACGTCTGGGATTTGGTCAATCAAGTTATAGAGATAAACCCCTTGTTGAGCTGTGATTTTAGCATCCTTGAAATCCTTGAGACTCTTAGCGTTGGCATAATCACCATCAGAGCTAACAACCATAACAGGTTCGCTTCGGTAGTAGCTATCTGAAAAGTCAATTTCTTGACGACGTTCAGCTGTTGGACTCATACCTGCGATAATCATATCGATCTTGCTGGAAGTGAGGGCAGGAATCAAACCTGTCCAAGCTGTTTTGACCACCAAGGGTTTCTTACCTTGAGCTTCAGCGATTTTTTTAGCGATTTGCACGTCATAACCGTTGGCATACTGTTTAGTACCTTCGATTGGAACGGCTCCGTTTGAGTTATCATCCTGTGTCCAGTTGAAAGGTGCATAGGCAGCTTCCATACCGACACGGAGATACTCGTCTGCTTGAGCGCTTGATACTCCGCCAAAAACGAGGAGGAGGGCTGCAAAGCAGGCTACAATAATTTTTTTCATTGAAACAATGTCTCCTATAAAAATGTCATTCCTTACTATTTTACAGGAAATTGAAACTGATGACAATAAGTTGATGCTAGAAAAAACGGTATATCAGGATTGTCTTTAAATACAGTTGCTAATTTGATATAATGGGAAGGACGATTTGGAGTCTTATTCACTGTTGATGTGATAAGGATAACATTTAAAAACGGAGATAATTATGCAAACGGCACAATTTATTATTGAATTACTAAAAGCAGTCTTTCTTGGGATTGTTGAAGGAATCACAGAGTGGCTACCTATTTCATCTACAGGTCACTTGATTTTGGTTAATGAATTCTTGAACTTGAGACAGAGTAAAGATTTCATTGATATGTTTAATATCGTAATACAACTTGGTGCTATTCTTGCGGTTATGGTCATCTACTTTAAACGCTTGAATCCCTTCCAACCTGGTAAGACAGCACGTGAAGTGCAGTTGACTTGGCAACTTTGGCTTAAGGTGGTCATTGCCTGTATTCCTTCAGCCTTCTTTGGTCTTCTTTTAGATGATTGGATGGAGGCCCACCTCAGTAATTTCTTTGTAGTAGCTATCATGTTGGTGGTCTACGGGATTGCCTTTATTTGGATTGAGGACCGCAATCGACGTGTAGAGCCTAAGGTAACGGATTTGGCACGTATGTCTTACAAGACAGCTTTCTATATTGGTCTTTTCCAAGTCTTGAGTATCATTCCAGGGACAAGCCGTTCAGGTGCTACTATTCTTGGGGGAATCATCGTTGGTACTAGTCGTAGCGTAGCAGCTGACTTTACATTCTTCCTCGGTATTCCAACGATGTTTGGTTATAGTGGGCTTAAGGCAGTTAAGTATTTTATTGATGGGAACACCTTGACTGGTGGCCAAGCGGCCATTCTATTGGTAGCTAGTGTGACTGCCTTTCTTGTCAGCCTATTTGTGATTCGCTTCTTGATGAACTATATTAAGAAACACGATTTCACTGTTTTTGGAAAATACCGTATCGTACTCGGTATCATTGTGCTTTTCTATGGAGCTGTTAAACTTATTTTTGGATAAAAAATTGAAAGGATTTCGCTTGAAGTCCTTTTTATCTGGTTTAGAGACTATTTATTGAGAAGTTTTCCAAAGATAAGATAAGCTAGTGTCCAAAGGACCAGTCCGCAAGTTAAGAAACCGGAAAGGATTCTCAATAAGTCTACGATATTATGCAAGGGATGCCATCCAGATAAACAGAGGATTGGAAGAATGGTAACATACATGATTGAGAAGTGGAGGAGTGATTGTTGCCTGAGTGTCAAACGGTTATCGTCGTAAATGGGTGCAGTTGCCAGTATGATGGCAAAGATTAATCCTGTAAGAAAGGTAGATTTGTTTACTTGATGAGGTTGTCCTGACAAGTAGAGAAAGAGCATCAAAAAACTCGTTATTCTTGCAGTATTGCTAGTTCGAAGTCATCCTTTTTTATAGGTAGTCATGGTTGTCACCTCCAACCACATATCCACTTTTATTTTACTCTTTTCTAGGATAGCTGATAGCTATACATAGGAAAATTCAAGTCTTTGCTAGCATTAGAGAATTTTTAGAAAAGCTTCCTAAAATAAGACCTGAACTTGTTCAGAAATTGCTATCTCTTTGCTTTTCTAGTATAATGAAATAACTACTCGTGCGAGGTTTTTACATATGGAAATGAAACAAATAAGCGAGACAACTCTAAAAATCATGATTACCATGGAAGATCTTGAAGAACATGGTATGGAGCTGAAAGATTTCTTGATTCCCCAGGAAAAAACAGAGGAATTTTTCTATACTGTCATGGATGAGTTGGACTTGCCTGATAACTTTAAAAATAGTGGGATGCTGAGCTTCCGTGTCACGCCACGCAAGGATCGTGTGGATGTCTTTGTGACTAAATCAGACCTTAAGGAAGACCTTGATTTCAATGATTTGTCAGATATGGATGACTATTCAGGACTTTCTCCAGAAGAATTCCTCAAAGCTCTTGAGGGTAACTTTATGGACAAGGGAGATATTGAAGCTCACCATAAGCTCGAAGAGATTGAAAAGGCCTTGGAAGAGGTTGATAAGACTATGACAGAGCCGGCTAAGGAAGTGGCTGAGGAAGCTATTCGTGAAGATTATACTCACTATGTCTTGGCTTTCTCTGACTTTGATCAAGTAGTAACCTTTACGCAAGGTTTGAAGGATGTGCCAGTGGAAGGTTCTGAACTTTATAAACTTGGTGATATCTACTATATGACTATCCTTCTTTACTTGGCTGATGAGCCTGACTATTACGCGAACAATATGTATGCGCGTTTTCTTGAATATGCGAATGTGGCAGACCGAACACGTCCCTATCTACAAGAGCATGCAACAATCTTGATGGAAGAGGACGCCTTATCGGTATTACAAGCAACGAAATGGAGCTAGGACATGCCTTGGACCATTAATTATATCTTTGTCTTGATTGGGACATTTTTGATTGCCATTGTGGGAACTCCACTGGTTCGCTCTTTGGCCTTTCGAGTCGGAGCGGTTGATCATCCAAATGCAAGACGTATCAATAAAAAGCCAATGCCGAGTGCTGGTGGTCTAGCTATTTTCTTGGCCTTTGTACTGGCGACCTTGGTATTTATGCCTATGATTATTCAGAAGGATGTCTGGCATATTTCTTATTTAAGATACATCCTACCGGTTGTTGTGGGTGCTGCTATTGTGGCATTGACAGGTTTCATTGATGATATCTTTGAATTAAAACCTTTGCCTAAGATGCTCGGTATTGTTATGGGAGCTGTCATTGTTTGGGCTTTTACGGATTTTCGATTTGATAGCTTTAAGATACCTTTTGGCGGTCCCATGATTCAGTTTGGGCCAGTCTTGACCTTGATTCTAACAGTGTTATGGATTGCTGCTATCACCAATGCTATTAATCTGATTGATGGTTTGGATGGATTGGTTGGAGGAGTTTCTATCATTTCCCTGATGACTATGGGGGTGATTTCTTATTTCTTCCTCTATGATACTGATATTTTTTTGACCATGACCATCTTTGTCTTAGTGGCTGCCATTATGGGATTTTTCCCTTACAATTATCATCCAGCGATTATCTATCTAGGTGATACAGGGGCGCTCTTTATTGGCTTTATGATTGGTGTCTTGTCATTGCAAGGGTTGAAAAATGCGACAGCAGTGGCTATTTTGTCTCCTGTTATTATCCTGGGGGTACCTATTGCTGATACGGTGGTGGCTATTGTCCGCCGTAAGTTGTCAGGGCGCCCAGCCATGGAGGCTGACAAGATGCACTTGCATCATCGCCTTTTAGCTATGGGGTTCACTCATCGAGGAGCAGTTCTGGTGGTTTATGCTATTGCTACTCTCTTTTCATTGATTGCCCTCTTGTTGAATGTTTCCAGTCGTCTTGGTGGTATCCTTCTGCTCTTGAGTCTACTTTTAGGGATGGAAATTCTGATTGAAGGGCTTGAGATTTGGGGCGTTGGTCGAACACCTCTCTTCAATTTCCTAAAATTTATCGGGAATAGTGATTATCGCCAAGCAATCATGTTGAAATGGAAGCAAGGTCGAAAAAAATAAACATTTGAAAAGCCAAGCAATGGCTTTTTTGTTATAATGATTCTAATTAAGGAAAATGGAAGTTCTCTTTTTATTTTCCAGAAAATAGCAAGACTATTTTCAAAAAAATAATGCAAATTAGCGAGCACCTGCTCGCTGTATATATGGAAAAAGGAGTATACAATGTCTGTACTTGAAATCAAAAATCTTCATGTTTCTGTTGAAGATAAAGAAATCTTGAAGGGTCTTAATTTGACTCTTAAAACTGGTGAGATTGCTGCTATTATGGGTCCTAACGGAACTGGTAAATCTACCCTTTCGGCTGCTATCATGGGTAACCCAAATTATGAAATCACAGAAGGAGACATCCTTTTTGATGGTGAAAGCATCCTTGACTTAGAAGTTGATGAGCGTGCACGCCTAGGTCTTTTCCTGGCTATGCAATACCCAGCTGAAATCCCAGGGATTACAAATGCTGAGTTTATCCGTGCGGCTATGAATGCTGGTAAAGAAGATGACGAAAAGATTTCTGTCCTTGATTTCATCACTAAATTGGATGAAAAGATGGAATTACTGGGTATGCGTGAAGAAATGGCTGAGCGTTACCTTAACGAAGGTTTCTCAGGTGGTGAGAAGAAACGTAACGAAATTCTTCAGTTGCTTATGTTGGAACCTAAGTTTGCTCTTCTTGACGAGATTGACTCAGGTCTTGATATTGATGCTCTTAAAGTGGTTTCAAAAGGGGTTAACGCTATGCGTGGCGAAGGCTTTGGTGCTATGATTATCACTCACTACCAACGTCTCTTGAACTACATCACTCCAGATGTTGTACACGTAATGATGGAAGGTAAAGTGGTTCTTTCAGGTGGCCCTGAATTGGCTGCTCGTCTTGAGCAAGAAGGTTATGCGAAAATCGCTGAAGAGCTCGGTTACGAGTACCACGAAGAAGCGTAAGTCTGTTACTCGAAATAACTAGAAAAGGAGTAACCTATGTCAAAAGAATCTATTATCGCTTTTTCACAAGCAAAAGCAGAGCCACTCTGGTTGCAAGACCTTCGTCAAGCAGCGTTTGATAAGCTTGACGGTTTGGCTCTTCCGAAAATTGAGCGTGTTAAATTCCACCGTTGGAACCTAGGCGATGGAACGATTGCTGAAAATGAGTCATCAGCAAATGTGCCTGACTTTACAGCACTTGGAAACAACCCCAAATTGGTCCAAGTAGGAACAAATACTGTCCTTGAACAATTGCCAGCTGACTTGATTAACCAAGGTGTTGTCTTCACAGACCTTACGACTGCTCTTGAAGAAATCCCAGAAGTCGTTGAAGCCTTCTTTGGTAAGGCTGTAGCCTACGATGAGGACAAATTAGCAGCTTATAACTATGCTTATTTCAATAGTGCAGCAGTCCTCTATGTACCAGATAATGTTGAAATTGACTTGCCAATTGAAAGCTATTTTTACCAAGATGGAACTTCAAATGTGCCATTTAACAAGCACGTTTTGATTGTAGCTGGTAAAAACAGTAAATTGACTTACCTTGAGCGTTTTGAAACGCTAGGTGAAGCTACTGAAAAAGCTAGTGCCAACATTTCTGTGGAAGTTATTGCTCAAGATGGTGCACAAGTTAAGTTTGCGGCTATTGACCGTTTGGGTGAAAATGTCACAACTTATATTAGTCGTCGTGGCCGTATTGGTCGTGATGCAAGCATTGACTGGGCTATCGGCATCATGAACGAGGGCAATGTTATTGCTGACTTTGATAGCGACTTGATTGGCAATGGAAGTCATGCCAACCTTAAAGTTATTGGTCTTTCATCAGGTCGTCAGGTGCAAGGGATTGATACTCGTGTGACTAACTATGGTAACAACTCTGTGGGACATATCCTACAACATGGTGTTATTTTGGAGCGTGGTACCTTGACTTTCAATGGTATTGGTCACATTGTCAAGGGTGCTAAGGGTGCTGATGCACAACAAGAAAGCCGTGTGCTTATGCTTTCTGATAAAGCCCGTTCAGATGCGAACCCAATCCTCTTGATTGACGAAAACGAAGTTACAGCAGGACACGCTGCTTCAATCGGTCAGGTGGATCCAGAGGATATGTACTACCTTATGAGTCGTGGACTTGATCAAGACACTGCAGAACGCTTGGTTATTCGCGGTTTCTTGGGAGCAGTTATCACTGAAATCCCAGTTAAGGAAGTGCGTGATGAGATGATTTCTGTAACTGATACAAAACTAAACAAACGTTAGGAACTATCGACGCAGATAGTCTAACCTATGATATATCTAGATAGGGAGATAAGATGTCAGCTTTAGATGCCTATAAGATTCGACAAGATTTTGCCATTTTAGATCAGGTAGTTAATGATGAACCTTTGGTATACTTGGATAATGCAGCAACGACCCAGAAGCCTCAAGTAGTTTTGGACGCTCTCATGACCTACTATCATGAGGACAATGCCAATGTTCACCGTGGTGTGCATACTTTGGCAGAGCGTGCAACAGCTGCTTACGAAGCTAGTCGTGAAAAGTTTTGTCAGTTTATCAATGCGAAATCAACCAAAGAGGTCCTCTTTACACGTGGAACGACAACTGGTCTTAACTGGGTTGGTCGTTTTGCAGAGCAGGTTCTTGAGCCAGGAGATGAGGTGGTTATTTCAATTATGGAACACCACTCTAATATCATTCCTTGGCAGGAAGCTTGTAAGAAGGCGGGGGCTAAACTTGTATATGCCTACTTGAAAGATGGCCAATTGGATATGGAAGATTTGGCTAACAAGATTTCTGAAAAGACAAAATTTGTCAGCCTAGCTCAGGTTTCTAACGTTTTAGGCTGCATCAATCCTGTCAAAGAAATTGCCAAGCTTGCCCACCAAGTTGGTGCCTATATGGTGGTGGATGGTGCCCAATCGGCGCCCCACATGGCCATTGATGTACAGGATTTGGATTGTGATTTCTTCACTCTTTCTGGACATAAGATGTTAGGTCCAACAGGGATTGGGGTCCTCTATGGCAAAGAAGAGATTCTCAACCAGATGAATCCTAT
>ERZ773083.1513-NODE-1513-length-15668-cov-12.286492_pt1 | contig 15668 bp, 11 predicted proteins | sample MGYA00511465_ERZ773083 | MGnify/ENA primary metagenome ERZ773083 (study PRJEB29015, sample SAMEA2738001) | human oral metagenome | biome: human oral; feature: human-associated habitat; material: dental | place: China | collected 2060 ... | reverse complement strand
CGGGCAAAAAAGATGCGTCAAGATGGCGGTGCTGAATTTATCAGTGCTTCCTTAATTTTCACCAAAAAGCAGCTTGTTTTTGACCTGACCCCCAAAAGTTAGACTTAGAGAATCTAACTTTTGGGGGTATTATAATGGCAAAATACAGTACAGAGTGTAAGCTGAAGGTTGTGCAGGAATATCTTGCAGGACGCGGAAGCTATGAAACACTATCGAAGCTCTATCATGTTTCGCGCAAATCCATTGAGGAATGGGTAAAGGTTTATCAGGCATTCGGTGACGATGGACTCCGACGCTCCCGTGCACAGCAAACATACACTTTCGAATTTAAGTGTTCTGCGGTAAAATGTTATCTATCAACAGAGGCATCCTATCAAGAGGTAGCTATTGCGTTTGGTCTGAACAATCCGTCCCTCCTTGCGCGTTGGACAAAGGAATATCGCAGCGGCGGCGTAGATGCCCTAAGACCAAAACCGAAAGGAAGAGCACCCGCTATGCCAAGAAAGAAAAAAGAGCAAACAAAAGACCTCCCACAAGACGAGACCGCGCAGCAGTTGAAGGCTCTGCAGGATGAGAATCTGAAACTGCGCATCGAGGTCGCCTATTTAAAAGAACTCAGGAGGCTGCGTCTGCAGGAAAAGATGCAGAGCAAAAGGCAAGGATCGTCCACAGCCTCCGAGGAGAATTTCAGCTGAAAGACATCCTTGCCGTCACAGAGTTTCCCAAAGCAACCTATATGTACTGGCAGAAGAAATTTGCACGACCCGAAGTGCCGGATGAGCGGGAACAACTTATCCTTGCCATTCGCAGCGAACACAAAGATTACGGCTATCGTCGTCTTTGGGCACAGATGCGCAATCTCGGTCACACGATCAACCGTAAGGCAGTGTAGCGGATTGTGCAGAAGCTCAGACTTCAAGTACGTTCCTTTACGCACAAGAGCCGCAGATACAGCTCTTATAAAGGGGCTGTCGGGACAGTAGCAGACAATCTCCTGAACCGCAGATTCAAAACTTCCATACCGCATCAAAAGATTACAACGGATACGAGCGAGTTCAAATACTGGCTGCAGGGCGAGGATGGGAAGTCCGTTGCACACAAGCTGTATTTCGATCCGTATATGGATCTGTTTAACAACGAAATTGTCAGCTTCCACATTGGAAAGACACCGTCTGCGATGGGGATTCAGTCCGCACTTGAGGAGGCAATTCGTGTGACAGCAGATTGTCCTTATCGGCGCACCTTCCACTCCGATCAGGGGTGGGCGTACCAGATGAAGTCGTACACGAAGCGGCTCAAGGAGGAGAGAATCTTTCAGAGCATGTCACGCAAGGGAAACTGTCTGGACAACAGTGTGATGGAGAACTTCTTCGGACTGTTAAAGCAAGAGATTTACTATGGGCGCGTCTACCATAGCTACGAGGAACTCAAGACGGCGATCGAGGAATATACCGTCTACTACAACGAGCATCGCATCAAGAAATCTCTCGGCTGACTCAGTCCAACTGAATACCGACGTAGGCATGTACCGTATAGAAAAAGCGCAGGAAATCTCTTTTCTACGCTTGCAGGTCTAACTTTTGGGGATCACTACATAAACTGGTGGTTTTGCTTTTTCTCTTATTTTAGTCGCGACCAAGTTTATCCCGCAGAATAACGTCATGTGCTCCTCCTTCTACAATGCTTGTGGAGGACACAAGTGTCAACTTTGCCTTATCACGAAATTCGGGCAGACTAAGTGCTCCGCAGTTACACATAGTAGAACGAATTTTCGAAAGAGTAGTCTGCACATTATCCTTCAAAGGACCTGCATAGGGAACATAGGAATCAACCCCCTCCTCAAAGGATAGTTTTTTACTGCCGCCAAGATCATAGCGCTGCCAGTTACGTGCACGATTGGAACCTTCGCCCCAGTATTCCTTATAGTAAGTGCCATTGACCATAACGCGATCTGTTGGACTCTCATCAAAACGTGAGAAATAACGCCCCAGCATAAGAAAATCTGCCCCCATTGCAAGCGCTAATGTCATATGATAATCATAAACAATACCGCCGTCTGAACAGACAGGAATATAAACCCCAGTTTCCTTAAAATATTTATCACGTTCTGCACAAACATCAATCAGTGCTGTAGCTTGTCCACGCCCAATCCCCTTCGTCTCTCGAGTAATACAAATGGAGCCACCGCCAATACCAACCTTAATGAAATCTGCCCCTGCATTTGCAAGGAAGCGAAACCCTTCTCCGTCTACAATATTACCTGCACCGACTTTGACACTGTCACCATACTGTTCTCTAATATGCTGAATGGTTATCCTCTGCCACTCAGAAAACCCCTCTGATGAATCAATACAAAGTACATCTACTCCCGCAGCAATGAGGGCAGGAACACGCTCTGCATAATCACGTGTATTGATACCGGCACCAACAATATAACTCTTGTTGCTGTCTGTAAGTTCCAATTCATTCTCTTTATTATCCGTGTAATCCTTACGGAAAACCATATAACGCAAACGTTGATTCTTGTCTATCAATGGAAGCATATTTAATTTTCGCTCCCAAATAATATCATTGGCATGTGTAAGTGTGGTAGAATCCGCATCCGCCCAAATAAGTTTTTCAAATGGAGTCATGAATGTAGCGACCTTTGTGTCGAGTGACATACGTGAAATACGATAGTCACGACTTGTCACAATACCAACCAATTTCCCATTCGCACAGCCATCCTCTGTAACTGCCATCGTAGAATGCCCTGTTTTTGCAAGAAGTTCCAATACTTCACCAAGAGTTGTATCAGGACTAATGTTCGAGTCGCTGCTGACAAATCCAGACTTATAGGTTTTCACGCGGGAAACCATAGCTGCTTCCTCTTCAATGGATTGTGAGCCATAGATAAAAGAAATGCCGCCTTCTTTTGCAAGAGCAATGGCCATTGTATCATTCGATACTGCCTGCATGATCGCAGATGTAAGTGGAATATTCATTGAAAGCGCAGGTTTCTCATCACGATGAAACTTGACGAGAGGAGTAGACAAAGAAACGTTTGCCGGAAAGCACTCGGCCGAAGAATACCCTGGAATGAGCAGATATTCTCCAAAAGTATGTGATGGTTCACTATAATAATGCGCCAACTGTAACCATTCCTTTCTATTGTCTGCAATAAAATTTTTGCTGTACAATAACACGTTCTAATATAGCTGTCAATATATACAAAAATAATAACACATATAATTCATAAAAAAATTCCCAAGAGCTATTGTTTTACTCTTAGGAATTTTCTGCACATAAACCCTCTTTTATGGTGCCGAAGGCCGGGGTCGAACCGGCACGTTGCTAACAACGGCAGATTTTGAGTCTGCTGCGTCTGCCAATTCCGCCACTTCGGCTTAATCGCTCGTATCATATCACAAAACAGGTTTCTTGTCAATGGACAGTAACGAACATGCCCTTGTGAAACTGTAGGATTACAATAGATATGTTACACAAGTAAATAAAAAGAGAAAGCCAAATTGTGTTATGCTCTATCTAGCCAAACAAACCACACACAAAGGAGGCTTTCTCATGAAAAGCATAACACAGGACATCAGGTATTATCAAGCGATTCTTTCCTATGCAGATTAGCACGGCGTTACAAAAGCTGCCATTAAGTACCATACCTATCGCCAGTTCGTCTATCGTTTGCGTAATCGCTACGATGGTACACCGGAATTCCTCGCCCCAAAGTCGCCTCGCCCCCATCATCACCCCAACGAACACTCCGATCAAGAGATTGCCCTCATTCGTCGAATGCGCAAACGTTGTCCCAATACAGGTCTCGTCTGCTTCTGGGTGCGTCTACGCAAAAAGGGTTATACACGTTCCTCCACGTGAGGCTCTTTCTCTTTTTCTCTCTTGTGTAACATATGTTTGACAAACCTACACAGTAACGAACATGCCCTTATGGAACCGATTCTGGCAATCATATTTATAAAAAACGGCCCACTACTTGAAGATCTCAAAACTTTCCAATTGGGTATATGAAATCATCTATGCTATACTAAGGATAATCATAGAATCATACACCACTTATTCCATAAAAATTAAATTAAGGAGTATTACGATGAAAATTGCACTTATTTCAATGGAAGTTATTCCTGGACGCCCTGACCTCAATACTGCTGCAATGCTCAAAAAAATAAAGGAGGCAAAAACCGCGGGCATTGACTTAGCAGTATTCCCCGCACTCAGTCTCTCTGGGCTCTTTCTCGGCAATATGTGGAAGATCCCTGCTTTTCTGCGCGACTGCGCCGCATATGCCGGTGAAATTGCTGCCGCCGCAGAAAACATCACAGTACTCTTTGGCAATGCAGCAGAGGACTGCACGGGCGTCCTACGTACACTCCTTTTGGTACGGGACGGCACATGCACCGAAGTTGCACAGCAATCTCTGCACAACGCAGGAACATCGTTTTCTCCGCTCCTCTATACGGTACCAAATGAGAATATCATCATCGCTGCCGACGCCTCTCCCTTTCCCGTCTGCTTTGGTGCACAAAAGCTCGCGGATATGGCGCGAGAAAAGAACAGAAACATCCTCTATATCAATACCCTCGGTCTACAAGACAAAGGTAAGACCGTATACGCCTTCCCGGGCAGGGCACACGCATTTAATGCGGGAGGTGAGCGCATCCTTATATCCCCCGCCTACGCAGAAGGAATGACCATCCTTGACACACAACACCTCCCACCTGTCTGCACAGTTCCAAGCGTGCCTCCTATCGCTTCAAAATATCACATGATCCGCTACGCCATTCAGAAATTCCTCGCACGCATTCACATGGAACGCGTTGTTATCGGCATCTCAGGCGGCATTGACTCCGCCGTCGCTGCCGCCCTCTATGTGGATGCTATCGGAGCAGACAATGTACTGCTCGTCAATATGCCAAGTCAATTTAATTCTGCAACGACAAAGGGGCTTGCAGCACAGCTCGCAGAAAATCTCGGTTGCCGCTATATGATCGTTCCGATCGAGGAGAGCGTTGTGCATACCGCAGCACAGCTTACAGAGATTCCAATTATGGACGCAACAGGAACAGCAAGGGAGCATCTGACGATCTCCTCCTTTGTGCGCGAAAATATGCAGGCACGTGACCGCAGCGCACGCGTTCTCTGCACCATCGCTGCTGCATGGAATGCCGTCTTTACCTGCAATGCGAACAAGGCAGAATCTACTGTTGGTTATGCGACCCTCTATGGAGATCATGCAGGTTTTTTTGCGGCACTCGCGGACCTCTGGAAATATGAGATCTATGCACTCGCACGCCATCTGAATACGGAGGTATATAAGTGTGAGGTCATTCCACAGGGCATTATCAACATAGTACCAAGTGCAGAACTCTCTGATGCACAAAATGTCGATGAGGGCAAAGGCGATCCCATTCGCTACTCATATCACGACTACCTCTTTCGTGCCTTCGCCGAGGAAAATCGCATCCCAGAGGACATCTTGGCTCACTATGCAGACGGAACACTTGATGAATACATTGGCTGTAGAAAGGGGCTTGTTGCAGAGTATTTCCCCTACGCAGCAGAGTTCATCACTGACCTGGAACATTGGTGGAATCTCTACACAGGTATGGCAGTCGCAAAACGCATACAGTCACCACCACTCCTTTCTACCAGTGGTCGTGCCTATGGCGCTGATCATCCCGAATCCCAAATCGGTGCTTATGAGACCATTGCGTATCGGCAGTGTAAAAAGATGCTGCTGAAATTATAATTTAAATCTCCTAAAAACGTGAAATTAAAGGATCCTGTTATAGTCCATTGTACAGGATCCTTTTTATATTTGTAAATATAAATTTTTATATATAAAAATTTATATTTACAAATATAAATTTTTTTGTTATTCTTATCTGCAACAGAAAGGATGGTGTATCTATGCACTTTGGAAAAACTTATTCACGGATGCTGGGCCTATTCTGCTTTGCCCTTATGATGATCATTGGCACAGGCTGCGGAAATACAAGCAACAGCAGCAACAATACCAGTGATGCGAAGAAAACCGTAACTGTCACTACGTCATTCCTGCGCGATATGACAAAACAACTCGCAGGAGACTATGTGAACATTGAACTCATCATCCCGGCGGGTGAGGATCCACATCTCTATGTTGCCCAACCCGCAGATCTTGAGAAAATAAAGAAAGCAGATCTGCTGCTCTACCATGGCCTACACTTCGAGGGCAAGATGGCAGAAGTACTTGAGAAAAAGGGGACTGCTGTCACAAAGAATTTCCCCAGTACAAGCATTAATTACATGGAGGAAAATGGAAAAAATGTCGTCGACCCGCATTTCTGGTTCGATGTCGATCTTTATAAACAAGCCACAGAGGAAACAGCTGCACAGCTTGTAAAACTCCTCCCCTCGCATGAGAAGGAAATTCAAGCAAACTTAAAGGAATATCTTGCTGATCTGGATGCGCTAGACGCAGAAATCAAGGAAAAGATTGGCATGATTCCAGAGGGCCAGCGCAATCTCGTCACCCCCCATGACGCATTCAACTATTTCTCGCACCGCTATCATGTGAATGTCATCGCACCGCAGGGCGTCAGCACGGACTCCGAGGTTGCGAATGCAGACATTGAAAATACAGCAAACTACATTGTCGATCATAAGGTAAAAGCCGTGTTCGCCGAGAGCACGACGAATCCTGAACGTATGAAGAAGCTTCAGGAGGTCTGTAAAACGAAAGGATTTGATGTAGAGATCGTAAGCGGTGAAGGAAACGAATTATTTTCCGACTCCCTTGCGCCAGATGGACAAAAGGGGGATACCTATATTGATATGTACCGCAGTAACGTAGATCTCATTGTTTCACATTTGAAGTAAATATATCGAGCGGAAAACATGCCGCCGCGGGAAACATAGAGTTTTTCTGTGTTTCCCGTATTTTAACAGGGAAGGGACGCAAAATGGAAAACAACCAAAGCGTCATACATGTAGAGGATTTGACAATGGCATATCAGCAGATGCCTGTACTCTGGGATATTGACCTTGATATACCTGAATATGTGCGCTGTGCAATTGTAGGTCCAAACGGTGCTGGAAAATCTACTATGATTAAGGGCATCTTGGGGCTCCTGAAGCCTGTTTCTGGTACAGTACGCCTTTGGGGAAAACCTCTGTCTGAAGTACACAAACAAATCGCCTACGTACCGCAGCGTGGTTCTGTGCATTGGGATTTCCCCACAACGGTCTTCGATGTCGTACTGATGGGACGCTATGCACATCTCGGACTGATAAAACGCCCAAGAAAAGATGACCGAACGCTTGCAATGAACGCACTCGAACAGATGAAAATGGCAGACTTTGCCGATCGACAAATCTCTGAACTGTCGGGCGGACAAAAACAACGTGTCTTTATCGCCCGTGCGCTTGCACAAGATGCACGGCTCTATATCATGGATGAGCCGCTTGCGGGTGTTGATGAGACAACAGAACTGATCATTATGGATAAATTCATAGAATTACAAAAGGAGCACCGCACCGTTATCGCTGTCCATCATGATCTTAGTACACTAGACACATATTTCGACTATCTTGTTGTACTGAACCGTACCGTCAAGGCATCAGACTATATGGCGGTGCTAGATAAAGAAGCAGCACTTGCTCTCGCCTATCATGTAAAGGAGTGACAGAAATGGATATTCTGATGAACTACACCTTTCAGATTGTCGCATTTGGGAGCATTATGCTCGCTGTCGCAGCTGGTCCTGTGGGCGCATTCAGTGTCTACAAAGGGCAAAGTCTCATTGGTGACGCCATTGGACATTCAACCTTTCCCGGCATCATCCTTGCCTATATGATCTTCGCCACACGCAGCCCTATCATTCTGCTCATTGGAGCAATTGCAGCTGGTGCCACAAGCTACGCACTGATCCAGCTTGCGCATGAAGATAAGCGTCTCGGATTAGATGCAAATCTTGCCATATTCCTCTCTGGATTTTTTGGTTTAGGTATGGCACTTAAGAGTTTTATCCAAGGAAACCACGACTATATAGGTGCATCACAAGCGGGTCTCGGCACTTACATCTTTGGACAAGCAGCCTATATGCTTGAGGTTGATGTCCTTCTAATTTCAATAGTATCTACCATCTGTCTGCTGATTTTAGTCCTCTTTTACAAAGAACTGAAGCTTTTTGTCTTTGATGCAGAGTATGCACAAATTGCAGGGATGCCTTGCCGCTTTCTAAGTGTACTGCTGCTCATCATGACCATCGCAGTCATTGGCATTGGTATCAAGGCTGTGGGGGCAATCCTCATCAGCTCCTTTCTCATCATCCCCTGTGTTGCAGCAAATCAGTGGTCGAATAAGTTCGCACACGTTCTCCTTCTGAGCAGCTTCATCGGTGCAGTTTCAGCGCTCGTCGGAACATACATCAGTACACTCGAGCAGGGTATGTCCACTGGGCCAAGCATCATTCTTGTTGCCTGCCTCATCGCCTTTTTCTCTCTTCTGTGCGGGCCGAAGGGAATCCTTAACACTATGATGAAACGGAGACACTCACATGGATGACGCATTGCTTGTTCTCCTACTGACAGCAGCGGCATGTGCGCCGCTCGGTGTCTTTTTAATCCTGCGCCGCCTTTCGATGATGGCAGATGCAATCAGTCACACCGTACTGCTCGGAATCGTACTTGCCTTCTTCATCACGAATGATCTCAATTCACCATGGCTCCTCTTCGGTGCTGCACTCATGGGTGTTGTCACAGTATCGCTCGTGGAACTGCTGGGCAAGACGAACCTTATTCAATACGATGATGCCATTGGTGTCGTCTTTCCCATGCTGTTCGCGTTTGCTGTTATCCTTATCAGCAAGTTTGCAGCAAATGCTCATCTTGATACGGATATGGTGCTTATGGGTGAGGTAATTTATGCAGGGCTGAATACCGAAAAAGTTCTTGGCATAGAGATCGCATCTTCTGCTCTTAAGATGGGTGGTCTTGCCCTCATGATTACAGGCTTCATCTCTATATTCTATAAAGAGCTTAAAGTATCTACATTTGATGGAGAATACGCAAAGCTTATCGGTGTTCCGACCGGCATCCTATTCTACACATTTATGTCACTGACATCACTGACGACAGTCGCAGCATTTGATGCGGTCGGTTCAATTCTTGTCATCTCCTTTTTTATCGCCCCTGGTGCAACGGCACTTCTATTCACAAAAAAATTATCGGATACATTGATTCTTGCACTTTTATTCAGTATGATAAACAGTATCGTCGGTTATGGTTGTGCTGTGCATATGAATGCCTCCATCTCAGGTCTCTGTGCTGTCATCAATATGATTGTTTACATATTTGCATTGCTCATAAGTCCCAAAGGTGCAATCACCTCATACATCCGCCGCATACGGAGCGTGCGGCAAATGCAGCGAGAGCTTTTCATCCTCCACATTGGAAAACATACCGCAAAGAATGAACTCAGTCCAGAAAACCATGCTTTGGAGATCGGTGACCATCTAAAATGGGATCTTCCTCGTGTTCGCCATATCAGCCAAGAGCTCCTATCCACGGGTGTGCTGCGCCAAAGTGGTGACTATTATCTCCTGACAGCAGAAGGACAAACGCTATATACTGCACTTTGCAAGCGCTATTATATTTAGGGGAATATCACATGGAAATACATCCGCAATGGGAAGAATACATTGTTGCGATTTTTAAGCTAAGTCATAGGCAGGGAAAGGCAACGAATAAGGAACTGAGCAAGTGGCTCTCCGTTTCTCCTTCACTTGTCACAGAGACCATCAAAAAGATGCAGGCAGCCGGCGTTCTCACTGATGGAAAAAATCTCATTATGTTAACCGATGCCGGAGACGCTGCCGCGCGGCACATCATCTCAAAACACCGCCTATGGGAGTATTTTCTCACTGAACGCCTAAACTATAACTGGAAGGATGTGCACACACAAGCAAGTGCTCTGCAGAGCGCGACATCCGATGAGCTTTTTGAAAAACTCAATGACTTTTTACAGCGCCCCTCTGCCTGCCCACATGGCGGCGCCATCTTTGCGAATCAAGAGGAAGAATTAAAGGGACTCATCCCCCTGTCCGAAGCCGTTCCGGGCGGCTGCTATACTATGCGCCGTATTCCAGATAATACAGCTCTGCTCGAGTATATCGAGCATATTGGTCTCACGCTCGGACAATCGCTTGTCGTCAGAGGGTATGAGGCATTTGATCACACGGCAATCATCGAGGCGGCAGGAAAAGAAATTCGCATCTCACCAAAAGCATGTGTAGACATTTATCTCGCCCCACATGCGAACGTGGGTGACCCTGTTCCAAAAACATAATATCAATCCAGCAAAAATCCGTTCGCCCTAGTTTGTGATACATAGGACGAACGGATTTTGTTTTGAAAAATATTTTCTTTATTCCATAAAATAGGCTGCACCGGATTCAAAGATCATTTGATTCATGTTGCCAGGTACATTTTTACTGATATTTTCACCAATGCGTTCAGCATGTGCCATGCGCCCATAAATTCTTCCATCGGGACTAGTGATGCCTTCAATGGCATTTACTGATCCATTCGGATTATATGGCTGGGCGAGTGTCGGCTCTCCTTTCTCATTGACATACTGTGTAGCGATCTGTCCGCAACGCCGAAGATGCGCAACTGTATGCACATCGGCATAGAACCGCCCCTCACCATGGGAAACGGCAATCGTATGCGTATCACCAACGTTCACACGGGCAAGCCATGGTGATAGATTCGAGGCGACCTTGACACGCACAGTCTGTGATATATGCCGTCCGATATTGTTGTATGTCAATGTTGGGGTATTTTCATCCAAATCACGAATCTCTCCATATGGCAATAGACCAAGCTTTAAGAGTGCCTGGAATCCGTTACAGATGCCAAGGATAAGACCGTCCTGATCACACAGCAGGCGCTGCACAGCATCTGCTATTGCAGGTGCGCGGAACATGGCTGCAATGAATTTTCCTGTGCCGTCCGGCTCGTCGCCGCCGCTGAAGCCGCCCGGCAGCATAAGGATCTGCGATCTCTGAATGGATGCAGCAATTGCGGTGACTGTCTCCTCCACTGCCTGTGGAGTGAGGTTACGTACGACGACCATCTCCGGGACAGCACCCACGCGCTCCCATGCGCGTGCAGAATCATACTCACAGTTCGTACCAGGAAATACCGGAATGCAGACACGTGGCCGTGCAATTTTTACTGCACAGCTTACTCGCTCCTCTCTGATATACGGCACATAGTTCGGATGATGAACCTTGTACACAGGTTGTGGTATATGGGTTGGAAAAATTTTTTCAAGCGGTTTTTTATATGCCTCCAAGACATCTGCCAACATAATGGTATCTTCTTCAGTAATGATACTCGGAACACTGCGAACCTCACCAAGCTCTACTGCTTCTTTGAGCCCAAGCTCTGTGTCGATATCAAACGATGGTGAAACCTCAAGCAAAATGGTTCCATAAAGGGGCTGAAAAAGCATCTCCTGTGAAGGCGTGTATGTGAACTTGAAACCAAGACCATTTCCAAGACACATCTTTGAAATGGCTGCTGCAATACCGCCCTTTCCAACACTCTGCGCTGAAAATACCTTTTTATCTGCGATGAGGTTGTAGATTTTACTAAAATTCGTACGAAGCTGCGCGAATACAGGAAGATCCTGCGCATCATATGCAGCGGGAACCATAATGATCTTATTATCTGGGCATTTGAATTCAGGAGAGATGACTTCATCCGCACGAACAGTTGTCACTGCAAATGCAACAAGCGTCGGCGGCACGCTCAGATGTTCGAAAGTCCCGGACATGGAATCTTTTCCGCCAATCGCAGGAATCCCCAGCTCATACTGTGCACGGAGTGCACCAAGAAGGGCAGCAAAGGGACGCCCCCACTTCTTTGGATCCGTACCAAGACGCTCGAAATATTCCTGCAATGTCAGTCGAATCGTATCTGTGCGTCCACCCGTCGCTGCAATCTTCGCCACAGCTTCAACAACCGCAAAAACTGCACCATGAAATGGACTCCATGTAGAAAGATCCGGGTCAAAACCAAACGCCATCACAGAAGCCGTATTTGTCTCCCCAAAGCGCACAGGAATCTTTGCAACCATCGCCTCCGATGGTGTCATCTGATACTTTCCGCCCAATGGCATGAGAACCGTCGCGGCACCAACCGTCGAATCAAATCGCTCAATAAGCCCCTTTTGACTACATACATTGAGGTCACTAAGATTGGCAAGCCATCTTACTTCTAAATCGTCCTCAGCTTCCTGCACGATAGATGGAATCTGCCAAAGATATGGCACACTCTCATCAGGTGCCTCAACAATCGCCTGCACATGTTGGCGCACGCCATTTGTTGCAAGAAAACTGCGCGCAATCCGTACAATCTCCTTGCCGCGCCATTTCATGATAAGGTATGGCTCTGTACTCACGACAGCGACCTCAGTCGCCTCAAGATTTTCTGCATCCGCATGATGCAGGAACGCTTGGACATCCTTTGGAGAAAGCACCACTGCCATGCGCTCCTGCGACTCGGAGATCGCAAGCTCCGTACCGTCAAGGCCCTCATACTTCTTAGGTACGGCGTCGAGATCGATCGTTAGCCCATCCGCAAGTTCCCCGATGGCAACTGCAACACCACCCGCACCAAAATCGTTACAGCGCTTAATCATGCGGCTGACTTCAGGGTTGCGGAAGAGACGCTGAATTTTACGCTCGGTCGGGGGATTGCCCTTCTGCACCTCCGCGCCCGACGTGGTCAGCGATTCCTCTGTATGCTGCTTCGACGATCCGGTCGCACCGCCGATGCCGTCACGGCCCGTACGCCCGCCAAGGAGAACGACAACATCACCCGGAACCGGACGCTCCCGTACAACCTGTGCAGCAGGTGCGGCACCGATGACTGCGCCAATCTCCATGCGCTTTGCAAGATACCCCTTGTGATAGATCTCGCGCACCTGCCCCGTTGCAAGTCCAATTTGGTTTCCATAGGAGCTGTATCCCTCCGCTGCGCCAAGTGAGATCTTTTTCTGTGGGAGTTTCCCTGGCAATGTCTCCTCAATCGGCACGCGTGGGTCAGATGCTCCCGTTACACGCATTGCCTGATAGACGTAGGAACGCCCCGAAAGCGGGTCACGGATTGCGCCGCCGAGACAGGTTGCCGCACCGCCAAATGGCTCAATCTCTGTCGGATGGTTGTGCGTCTCGTTTTTGAACATGAGGAGCCAATCCTCATCTTTCCCATCCACATCCACTGTGATATGGATGCTGCATGCATTGATCTCCTCTGATTCGTCAAGATCTTTGAGCTTCCCCTCTGCACGCAGCATCTTCATCCCTATGACAGCAATATCCATAAGCGTCATATCGCGCCGCTCATCTTTATAAAGCTCTTTGCGGTCATCTATATATCGCTGATAGGTTTCGGCAATGGGCAGCGCAAAGATACCGTTTTCGATATGTACCACATCGATCGCTGTGGTAAAAGTGGTGTGGCGACAATGATCCGACCAATAGGTATCAATGACACGCAGTTCTGTAATGGTCGGTGCACGATGCTCCATATTGCGAAAATACTGCTGCACAAATGCAAGATCTTCCTTTCCCATCGCAAAGTGATGGGTTTCATGAAATTGCTCGAGTTCCGTCTTCGAGAGCTGGTTGAACTGTGTAAGAACCTTAACGTCCGGAGGCAGCACTATCTCCGTGTTAAAATCTGCATCTCCCCATACAGATTCTTCGCGGCTCTCTACAGGATTGATAAGGTATGCTTTGATCCGCTCATAAACGTCATCATCTATACTGGAACATTCAAATGGGAAAAGGTGATGATCGAAATAAAACTTAAGATTCTTACAATCCTCAGCTAATCTGCCAACAAGTACGACAACACGTGCTGTACGAATCAAGGGACGCTCCCCCTGCGTGACGAGCTGAACACATTCGGCCGCCGCAGATGCTGTTGGGTCAAACTGTCCGGGCAGTGGTTCAATGGCAAATACGCGTGCATCTAAAAACTCAGGAAGTTCATTATCATATATCGTATCCACCGGCAAATCTGCAAAGACAATATTACGTACCTTTTCAAATTCCTCGTCACTAAGCCCCTCCACATCATATCGTGTGAATAGGCGCACTGCACGCAGTTCCGTCAGACGAAATGTCTCCTCCAAATCATGAAGTAACCGCTGTGCAGGAATATCGAAAAACCCCTGCCGTTTTTCTACAAAAATTCGTTTGACAGACATTAAGAACACACCTCTCAGATCTGATGTCATTATCTCTTTTCTATAATATCGGAACTCGATGAAATATGCAATGACTTCTGATGGGAAAGAGATTCACCCTGTTGTTCTGGTGTCTAAAATTTACTGTGTACAGCAGAAAAACGGAGGCTCACTGCCTCCGCTTTCATCATCAAAAGGATGGATTACATCACTGCTTTCAGCACGTAGATGCGCGAGTCAAAGTCTGTGGTCAGTCCGTTCTCTGCATTCGGCTCACCCGCCGTACCGTCCGTCGTGATCAGCCCGTAATTCATCAGCTCATCACCGTAGCAGCGCGTACCGCTACGGCTGTTCTCGTAAAGCGCATCCGGCAGGAGGCCCGCGAGCCGCACACGCTCGAAGCGATAGTTCACACGATTCAGCGTGCGGTACCAGCCGACGATCGCCGTCTTTTTGTCCCTGCTCACGCTCATCCACACCGTTACATTTCCCTCAAAGGGACTTTGCAGACGGTAGAATGTGCCGAACTGGAGGATCTCACGGTACTCCTTCATAAAGACGACCTGCTCCTTGACCTCGGCGATTTCCTCCTCCGTAAGTTTGTTGAGGTCGAGCTCATAGCCAAACGTCCCGAAGTACGCCGTATTTGCGCGCGTATGGAGCGGTGTCATGCGGTTGACCTGATGGTTCGGCACGACGGAGACATGACTCCCCATCGAACTCACGGGATAGCACATGGATGTGCCGTACTGGATCTTCTGCCGCTCAACGGCATCGGAGTTGTCACTCGCCCACGTCTGCGGCGCATAGTAGAGCATACCGGGATCGAAGCGATTGCCGCCCGAGGCGCAGGACTCAAAGAGCACGTGCGGGAACTTGGCGGTAAGGCGCTCGTAGAGATCGTAGAGCCCGAGAATGTAACGATGGAATACCTCGCCCTGCTGGTCGGCGGGCAGTGCGTGCGACCAGCACTCCGTGATGCTGCGGTTCATATCCCATTTCACATAGGAGACCTTGCCGCTCGCGAGAATCGCCTCCATCTGCCCGTAGATATTATCGACCACATCCTTACGCGAAAAGTCGAGCACGCACTGCGAACGCCCGAGCGACTTGCGCCGTCCCGGCACGGAGAGCACCCAGTCCGGATGGGCACGATAGAGGTCGGAGTCCTCGTTGACCATCTCGAGCTCAACCCAGATGCCGAACTTCATGCCGCGCGCCTCGATCTTCTCCGCGAGACCGTCAATGCCGTTCGGCAGGCGGTCGCGGTTGACCGTCCAATCTCCGAGACCCGCGTAGTCGGACGTGCGTGCGCCGAACCAGCCGTCGTCGAGCACAAAGAGTTCGATGCCGCACTCTGCCGCCTTGTCCGCGATCGTGAGCAGCTTCTCCTCCGTAAAGTCGAAATACGTCG
>ERZ773083.1511-NODE-1511-length-15682-cov-16.433736_pt1 | contig 15682 bp, 17 predicted proteins | sample MGYA00511465_ERZ773083 | MGnify/ENA primary metagenome ERZ773083 (study PRJEB29015, sample SAMEA2738001) | human oral metagenome | biome: human oral; feature: human-associated habitat; material: dental | place: China | collected 2060 ... | reverse complement strand
GCCTGCCAAGTTTCATCTCCGTTTTTGGATGTAGCAAAATGGCGTTCCAAATCCGTAAAATTAAAATTCGATGTAAAGAAAGTTGGTAGATTTTCCTGCATTCGATGCTGTAAAATAACCTGCAAAATCTCATCTCGCATCCAAGGGCTTGATTGCTCCGCACCAATATCATCTAAAATCAAGATTTGTGCGACTTTTACCTCATCAATCTTTTCCTTAACCAGACCAGAAGAAATAGCATTCTTTATATCTAATACAAAACTAGGATAATGGAGTAACGTCGTAGAAACACGACGTTTTTCTGATAAATCATGTGCCAACGCAGCCATCATGTAACTTTTTCCTACGCCAAAATCACCATAAAGATAAAGGGCTTTTTTGTAGTTTGGATAATCCGCTACAAAATTCGTCAGTAGCTCAAAAGCCTTGTAACGACCAACATCGTCTAAGTCTACTTTTGCTAAACTGGCTTCCTTGAGACTAGCTGGAAGACTAATCAAATTTAAACGTGCATTGATAGCCGCTTGCTTCTGTGCTTCAACTAGCTCTGGAGTTTCCTCATAAGAAACATCAGCATATCCCTCATTTTTCACTAAAATTGGCTTATATCCTTTAGCAATATAAGCCTCATCGCTTAGTAAAAAACGATTTCGCTCAGAAATATACTGATTAAACTTAGAAATGCTTCGTTTGATTTCAGCTGGTGTCATCCCTTCTGACTGGATAAAAGCCGCCACATCTGGATCAGCCATGATTTGCTCGACCAATTTATCATAATCAAATTGCTGCGCACCATTTCTACGTGACATTGCTTGTCCAACACGTTCCATCTAGTCACCTCCTTGATCTAATTTGGCTAACAATTTACGTTTTTGTTTTTCTAATTCTACTTGCTTTTCAGCACTGGTTTCGTTTTTATAATCAGGATTGCTCCAGCTAGGCACATTACTTTTTGGAATAGAATCTTTTGCTGCTTTTTTGCTATGCTGTGCTTGATAACGTTCACGAATATACACTACAGCTTCTTCAGCTGAAAAGATTTTTTGATAGGAAAAGTCATTTGCTACTTTTAAAGCATACTTTTCATTAAGGTTGGCTGAATTTACCTTATTAAAAGTCAATAGTAAAATCACATTGATTACTTCATCTAACAAGCCCAAATTTGCCATTTCTGTCAAGCACTGACGCTCCCCATGTGTAATCGTTGCATGCTTAGTTTTCTTGATTTCCGCCAAAAATTGCACAGCTGCCTTACTCTTAGCCTCTCGAAGAATCGTTTGCTCTTGAGTTGAAAACAGTTCATTTGAAACTTTTTGCTGTAATTTTTGCTGCATCCGCTTCGTGGAAATTACTTGCCCTACAGCAGTTTCTTTTGCCAACAGATACGTTTCATACCAAGTCCAATTTTGTCGCTCTGCAATGGCAAAGAGTACCAGCAAATCTTCTTTTTCATTATCAAAACGCAAGTTTTCACGTGCCATCAATTGTTTAAAATAGTCCAACTCAAAATGATTCTGCTTTGATGGCAATTCTGTTTTTGTATCTTCTACTTGAAACATATCTGAAAGCTTCACGTTTTGCTTCTGCCCCTTTGGTTGACTAGGTAATAAAGCTTCTACCGCAGCTTCACCAATCTTCTTTTCTAGCAAGCATCTATAAACAGAATTACTTAAAAATTCACTTGGCGACAGTGGGGACTTCAAATAGATTTGGAAATGATTTTCTCCTTGATATAGCTCCACTAACTGCATAGCGGACAAAATGTTTATACTTTTTTGTAAGGCATTCATTCCCAGATTGAGATGATTCAAAATGTGCCCAACAGTATAAGATGATTTTCCATTATCCCAAAAAGCAAGAAAATATTGATAGATAGTAGTTGCATCGATTCCTAAAATTGGCAAATACAGACGAATCAAACTTGTACTATCCTGACTGATCAGATTATTTTTCACAAAAGAAAATTGATCATTTGGTTTCATTTATTGTTCCTTTTTCTTTTTAGCGGATTTTGTAATCTGCTTCAATAGACTTTCCAGTTCGCTCACATCTTTAAAACTACGATAAACACTAGCAAAACGAACATAAGTAATCTCATCTAACTCAGCTAACTCTTCCATTACTAGACCACCAATATACTCACTGGCGATCTCATTTTCATTGCTACTGCGAACTTTTTGCTCAATTCTGCTAACAATTGCTTCAATTTCATCGCTAGAAACAGGACGTTTTTGTGCCGAACGAATGATTCCATTAAAGATTTTATCTCTTGAAAATTGTTCTCGTGTACCGTCTTTTTTTACGACAACGAGTGTCCGCTCTTCTACACGTTCATACGTTGTAAACCGATATTGACATTCATCACATTCACGACGCCGACGAATTGTATTGCCATCTTCAGCCTGTCTACTGTCAATAACGCTTGACTTACTACCACCACACTTAGGACAACGCATCTGCTTCCCTCCTGAACTCTTAATACTTCATTATACCATGTTTTAAGAAATAACAAAAGGCAGCAGTTTGAGTACAATCAGGTCTGTCGATTCCTAAAAATTGGACAATATCAATCAATCTATTATTCTCTTTTTCGATAAATTTTTATATAATGCTTTCGACAAATGTTATCATTTTTTTGTACAAAGGAGATTATTATGATGATATTAAAGAAAACAATTGCAGCTTGCTCTTGTATCCTGCTAACCTGCATTATCCTTTCTGGCTGCTCTTCGAATACAGAAGCTACCAAAACTATTTCCAGCTCCTCCTCTTCTGCAAAAATTAGCCTATCAAGTAGCAGTTCATCTACACAAAAAGATAAAAAGGAGCAAGAAGAAAAAGCTAAAGCAGAAAAAGAGCGGATAGCACAAGAAGAGGCTCAGAAAGCTGCTGAAGCTAAAAGGAAGCAAGAAGAAGCACAAAAAGCTGCTGCAGCGCAACAACAGGAACGAACCGTTTATGTGGCCCGTAATGGAGCTGCCAGTGTTTATTGGTACAACATCAATAATATGCCGCGTAATACACGGTTTGATAGAGTAATTTCCATGACTGAGGCCGCCGCTATCACTGCTGGAAAACGCCACTCTTCTAGAGAATAAAAAATAAAAAAGCGAGAAAATGATGTCGAAACTTTCTCGCTTTTTGCTTGCTAAAACGCAATTTCTGCTTCCAATCCAAAATGGTCACTAACGACTGGGCCACGCTGTCCATCAAAGACAATAGCTGATTTCTCAATGTTAAAATCTTTACTGGTAAAAATATAATCAATTTTTAGAGCATCTTTGTTTTCTGCCCAACCAGCAATATCACCTTCAACTGTTGCTGTACCAACAACTGTACTAGCAACTGCATGACTATCTTGCAAAGCAAGCGAACTTTCTAGAATGTGCTGATAGCCTTCATAGCCGACAGGATTGTTAAAATCTCCCATGAGAACGAGCGGAGTCTGAACTTGCAAAAGCTCTGATTCAAACTTAGCCCATTCTCCTTGGAAACCTTTATTCCACCAAGATAAGTGACAGGAAGCGACCGTGATAGGCTGTCCTTCAAGCTCCGTTTCCGCCAACAAGACTTTACGCGTATGATAATCTGTTGGATCATTGACATCAGACACCAAAAGTTCTCTTGCAGTCAACGGGGTTTTTGACAAAATCGCGACCCCTTCATTGTAAATATCAAACCCAATATGATTATAGGCCCAAGACCAGTAATAGTCCAGTCCTACCTCAGCTAGTTTCTCAACCAGACACAGGGCATAGTGGTCCTGGTGAATCGGAATGGTGCCATCTACTGCATAATAGAAGGGAGCCTGAACAACCTGTTCAGACTCCACTAATTGATTGACTTCCTGCAGGCAAATGACGTCATATTTTTCTTGAAGAATCCGCTCAGCTAGCTGATTTAGCTTGCTTTCTTGCTCTTCTTCCATCCAACTATGAGTATTTAAAGTCAGGAATTTTGCCATGATTTCTCTTTTCTATCTTACAATTCTACTTTAGCCACCACTGTCTTAGCAGTGACTTTGCCGAATGTTTCAACTGATACAGATTTAATCGCTTGTGCATTTGTAAAGACAACAACCGTTGATGTTTCACGACCCGCTTCTTTAATAGCTCCTAAGTCTGCCGTTACTAACAGATCTCCTGCAGAGACTGTTTGCCCCTCTGCTACATGAACTTCAAATGGTTTACCTTCCAGGCTGACCGTGTCAAGACCGATGTGAACAAGCACTTCAAGACCATTTTCAGTCAAAAGGCCAAGAGCGTGCTTAGTAGGGAAAATGCTGCTAATCGTACCAGATACTGGTGCGTAAATCTTGCCATTTTCTGGTTCAACTGCAAAGCCGTCTCCCATCATTTTTTGGGAGAAAACTGGGTCTTTGACATCTGTAATCGCAATCACTTCACCATCTGCTACTGTCTCAATGTTTTCTACTATAACTGTGGTTTCAGCTTCAGCCATTGTTACAGAGACTTCTTGATTTGAAGTATTTTCCTCTGATTTTTGTAAAAAATTGAAGAAATTTTTGAAGAAATCTTTCATCATTCATAGCTCCTTATCTTTATAAGAAATTTAAATACTAAAAAGTACTTATATTATTAATATCTCATATTATAGCAGATATAGTAAATTTATAAAGCGCTTTCTAGAAAAATAATTTAATTTTTTTCTGTTTTTTTATTCCAAATCGAAAAAGAGACTGGAACAAGATTGTTCAAGTCTCTCTATTTCTTATTCTTGCATAGCATAGCCAACACCACGCACAGTTTTGATGTAACTTTTCTGCCCTGCTATATCAAGTTTACTACGAAGATAACGAATATAGACATCAACAACATTTGTCTCAACAGCTCCTTCGTATTTCCAAACGCGCTCTAACAGCTGTTCACGGCTTAAAGCCTGATGACTGCCCATCAGCGTTGCTAACAAATCATACTCTCTTCTAGTCAAAGAAATTATTTCATTCCCTCGATATACAGTATGATTTTGCACGTCAATGCGAAGATTCCGATAAGATGTTGAAACTTTCATCTGACTACAATGATGATCAATAAAATCACGCCCACGAAAAATAGCAGAAATTTTTCCGACCAAGTCCATCACAATGAAAGGCTCTATCATATAACTAACAGCAAAACGTTGGATTTCCTCAGTATATTTTAAAATAATATCACGATTATCCAATACAATAATGACTGAAGCAGGCTTTATCAAACTCAATTGCTCAGCAAACTCCGTTCCTGTCATATCTTCAAGCATAAAATTTAACAGGAATAAATCGTATTGATTAGCTCTCGCAGATGTTAAAGCATCTTTTCCCGTTTCAAAAAGATCCACTCGATAACCTTCATTTTGCAACTCTAAGCTAATAAATTGTGCTAATTTTTTTTCATTCTCAACTAATAAAATCCGCTTCCCCATAGCTTATCCTATTTTTCATCATACCAAGAATAGTGGTAAATGCCTTCTTTATCCTTGCGTTCATACGTATGCGCGCCAAAGTAATCGCGCTGCGCTTGAATCAAATTAGCTGGCAAGTTTTCTGCACGATAGCTATCAAAATAAGCAATCGCACTAGAGAAAGTTGGCACTGGCACACCTGCCTGAACAGCTAAAGCAACTACATCGCGAACAGCTTGTTGATATTTTGCAGTAACATCCATAAAGTATTCATCAAGAAGTAGGTTTGCAAGATCTGCATTACGGCCATATGCATCTGTAATTTTTTGCAAGAAACGAGCACGAATGATACATCCAGCACGCCAAATAGAAGCAATTTCACCAAATGGAAGATTCCAAGCCTGCTCTTTAGATGCGACACGCAATTGTGAAAAACCTTGTGCATAAGACATGATTTTCGAGAAGTACAGAGCTTGGCGAATTTTTTCAATTAATTCAGACTTGTCCCCATCAAATTTAATAGCAGTAGGTTTTGGAAGAACCTTGCTAGCCTGAACACGTTCTTCTTTGTAAGCAGAAATATAACGCGCAAAAACAGACTCCGTAATAAGTGGAAGTGGAACACCAAAATCAAGAGCTGATTGGCTCGTCCATTTTCCTGTTCCTTTATTTCCAGCTGCATCCAAAATGTAATCAACAATTGGTCCATCTTGTCCTTCATCATCTTTACGTGTCAAAATATCAGCAGTGATTTCAATCAGATAGCTATCCAACTCACCCTTATTCCATTCAGTAAAGATCTCAGCCATTTCTGCTGCTGAAAATCCAAGCAAGTGCTGCATTAAATCATAACTTTCTGCAATCAGTTGCATATCGCCATACTCAATCCCATTGTGGACCATTTTTACATAATGACCTGCACCATTTGGTCCGATATAAGTTACACATGGTGCCCCATCCTCTGGCGCTTTCGCTGAAATTTCTTCCAATACATCTGCTACCAATTCATAGGCTTCTTTTTGTCCACCAGGCATGATAGATGGACCTTCAAGCGCGCCCTTTTCACCACCAGATACTCCTGTCCCGATAAAATTGATTCCAGAATTTGCCAATTCTTCTGAACGACGAATAGTATCTTTATAGAACGTATTTCCACCGTCAATCAAGATATCTCCCTTATCCAGGAACGGTAATAATGCTTGAATCGTTGCGTCTGTCCCTGGCCCAGCTTTAACCATGAGCATGATCCGACGTGGTTTTTCAATAGAATTCACAAAACTTTCCACATCGTAACTTGGAACAAAGTTTTTTTCAGGATGAGATGCAATCACATCCTCTGTTTTATTCGCTGATCGGTTGTAAATTGCTACTGTATAGCCGCGAGATTCAATATTAAGGGCGAGGTTACGCCCCATAACAGCCATACCAACAACACCAAAATTCGCTTTTGTCATTTTGCACTCCTCTTTTTTGTTTGTTTTATTTTATCATTTTTAAGCAGGAAAAGAAAGGATTTGTTGCTAAAAACCAATGTTAAAGAGGGGGTCACTCTTCATCAAATAAGCCTTGCAAACTGGCGAACGGACTATTCTTCTCTTTTTGCGCTTGTTTACTTTTTTGATACTCTTCTTCAGTCATGACCTGCCAATCATTTCCTGAAGGCATGCAGTCACTCGCTTTCTCCTCGGACGTCAACACTTTAAGTGGAATATGCAATAAAATATTATCTGCCACACTTTCGGCTAGGTTGATTACTTCATTTTCAATCGGCAATACCAAATCATCAGCTATCAAATCTTGATCCATTTTCCCACTATGTCCATCAGAGAAAACCTCATTCACCAAGTAGTTTTCTTTTTGATCTACCGGTTCCATGCTACGACTGGACGCTAGTGTAATGGTATAAGACAAATCATAATCTAAAAAGTAAAGGCCATCTTCATACTGCACCTTTCCACTTGCAACAATATCTGCGACATTCAAAATTTCTGGATTGCGCATTTGTAATTCTTGTGTCAAATCAAAACCTTGCTCAAAAGTAAGACCATCTGGATTTTTACGAATTTCTTGAATATGTAACATGATTTCCTCGTTTGTATTTAGATTTCTAGTTTTATTATACCATTTTTGAAAAAAGACATAAAGTTCACTTGCAAGTTACTTTACTATACCATTCACTTACTTATACTTTATTACCACTTACAAAAAATGCCTTGAAATCAGGCTCGTTCCTGCTATAATCATTGCAACAAATAAAAAGGAGATTATGATGAAACTCATCTTCAAAAATAAAGTATTCGCTTTTATCAGCTTGTCACGCATGTTCAATATTCTAGGTTCTTCCATTTATAATATTGTTTTTGTTGTTTTTGCTTCTAGTCTGCCACATCCAAAGTTTGCTGTAGGAATTGCAAATTTTATCGTTCTTGTTCCAACATTTTTTACGATATTTATCGGTATGCAAGCAGATAAAACGATTCAGAAAGCTCGCTGGCTCATTCATATGGGGTATATACAAGCTTTCGTCTTTACCGCGGTAGCTATTTTGACAAAGTCTAGTACCTATATTGCCTTTTCAACCGTTTGTCTCATCAATATCCTTTCAGATATTATCAGCGACTATCGCAGTGGACTACAAATGCCTATTTTGAAAAAGAATATTGCTGATGTAGATATGATGGAAGCTTTTTCTTTCACACAACTCCTCACCTATCTATGCAATCTTGCTGGACAAGCTCTTGGTGTTTGGCTATTAACTGTTAGCAATCAAAACTTCACTCTAGTCGCTCTTATCAATGCCCTGTCTTTTCTACTATCTTCTACAACACTCTACTTTGTCCGTCACCGTTTGACCCACGAAATCGTTCAACGTGAACAAAGAAAGACGACTCCGCTAAAGCAACAATTCAAACAGATGTATCAAAGTTCCAAATTAATTTTTGAGCAAGATAGTTCTACTAATTTTTTCAAATTACTATCACAGGTGCTCATCCTTAATGCGCTAGGTGGCTCTATTATGGCTCTTTATAATTTGTATTTATTGGATCATCCTTTATTTGGTCTCTCTTTCAGCCAATCTTTACTAATCTTTGAAACGACGTTTATTTTAGGAGTTATTTCTGCTAGTCTTACCCCCAATGATTATTTTAGCAAATTATCGATCAATAAATTAGCTCTTTGGGCTTCTCTAACAATTCCTATTTTAGGGATTATCAATTTCTATCATCTACCTGTTTTTCTAGGATTACTTGTTATTTTCTTTATGATGTATATTGCAGGGAAGGTCAATCCTAAAATTAACAGCCTGCTTCTCAGCAAACTACCTTCAGATATTTTAGCTCAAACTTCTAGTTTTCTTAGTTTGCTCTTTTCGTTCTCTATTCCACTAGGAACGATGATTTTTACCAGTCTAGCTATTTGGAATATGAAAATCACTTGGATGGTATTTACAGGATGTGGTATCCTATCTCTCCTACTCTCATTAAAAAAGACATAGGAATAAAGCTAGATTGCTTTCACTTATATTGTAAAATAGCAAAAAAGATCGGGATAGACAGTCATGATTACAATACAATCATAGGAATCTATCTCAATCTTTTTACATTTTTCTTAAACGATCAACCCGTTCAGAAATCGGTGGGTGGGTGTAAAATAATTTTTGTAAGCCACCTTCTTTTTTCGGATCGTTAATATAGAGAGCTGCACTAGCATCATCAACTTTATGGTGCATCGGCTCGCTATTTTCTAATTTCAAGAGAGCGTTAATCATCCCTTGTGGATTGCGAGTTAATTCTACACTTGAAGCATCTGCTAAAAATTCACGCTGACGAGAAATGGCTAATTGGACCAACGTTGCTGCTAAAGGAGCTAATATAATCGCAACGAGCGACAAAATCAACATTAGAACGCCCAAACCATTATCATTATCTCGGCTATCACGTCTGCGATCACTCCCACCAAACCACATCATACGCCCTGCCAAGCTCGATAACATCGTTACCGCACTAGCAAGCGCTACTGCAATCGTTGAAATTCGAATATCATAATTACGAATGTGACTCACTTCGTGTCCAATAACAGCTTCCAATTCTTCACGATTCATCATATTCAACAGACCTGTTGTCGCTGCTACTGCCGCATTTTCAGGTTTTGAGCCTGTTGCAAAAGCATTGGGTGATGAGTCTTCAACAATATACACTCGTGGCATAGGAACTTGGGCTACCATTGCCATATCTTCTACCACATGATAAAGATCAGGAGCCTCAGCTTCCGTGACTTGTCGAGCACCATTCATGGACATGACAACCTCGGTAGACTGAAAAATCATGCTAAAAGCATAAATCCCTCCAATGATAAAGGCAATCAACACTCCGCCAAGAATCGAATCGAACCACAAATAGCCAACTGCAGCGCCAATAATCGCTAAGAGAGCAAAAAATGCAATCAAGAGAACCCACGTTCGTCTTTTATTACTAGCAATTTGATCAAAGAGCATATTAGTCACCTAAACCGCTAAAATCAACTTTTGGTACGGATTTTTCTTCCTCTGGAACAGCCAAGAAATCTGCTGGCTTAAAACTGAACATTCCAGCAATAATATTACTTGGAAATGTTTCTAACTTCACATTATAATTGCTTGTTACGCTATTATAAAGTTGACGAGAATACGAAATTTTATTTTCAGTATTAGTTAATTCTTCTTGCAATTTTAGAAAATTTGTACTTGCTTGCAATTCTGGGTAATTTTCTGCAACAGCAAAAATTCCTGAAATCTGACGCGTCAAGGCATCACTTGCTTTCATAGCTTCTGCTGGAGTTGTTGCAGCAGCCACCTGCCGACGCAGTTCTGTTACTTTTTCAAACGTTGATGCTTCATATTTGGCATACCCTTTGACCGTTTCAATCAAGTTTGGTAGCAAGTCATTTCGACGTTTCAATTGAACATCAATCTGACTCCATGCTTCTTTGGTTTGCATACGACTTTTGACAAGACCATTGTAACTAGCAATTACAAACAGCACTAGTACCACTACAATAGCTAAAATAATTATCCACATAGTCATTCTCCTTTTAATTTATTATAGATATTATACCAGAAAAATGAAAATAATAAACATTTTGACTTCTTCAAAAGAGAAATTTTAAAGATTCTCTTCCGATTATTTGGTATAATAGAGGCAAGAAGATACAAGTAAGGACAAATGATGACACCCGAAGAATTTTATCAACTTTTAAAACAGCAACAGATTGAACTCACGGACCGACAACAGATGCAGTTTGAACGCTATTTTGAACTGCTCGTTGAATGGAATAAAAAAATCAATCTGACAGCTATCACTGAAAAAAAAGAAGTGTATCTCAAGCATTTCTATGACTCCATTGCACCAATTTTGCAGGGACGGATTAAAAACCAAAATATCAAACTATTGGATATTGGAGCTGGGGCAGGTTTTCCTAGCCTCCCTATGAAAATCCTCTATCCAGCGTTAGATGTGACGGTTATTGATTCTCTAAACAAGCGCATTCTATTTTTAAATCATTTGGCTGACGAATTAGATTTGGAAAAAGTTCATTTCTATCATGGTCGGGCAGAAGATTTTGCTCAAGATAAAGACTTCCGCGCCCAATTTGATATTGTAACTGCGCGCGCCGTCGCCCGTATGCAAATCTTAGCCGAACTGACCATTCCTTTTCTTAAAGTTGGTGGACGTCTTTTAGCACTCAAAGCTACTAATGCCCCTGAGGAATTAACGGAGGCTAATAATGCTCTTTCTCTTCTATTCAGCAAAGTCAAAGAAAATAGTAGCTATCAACTTCCAAATGGCGACCCACGCTATATCACTATTGTTGATAAGAAAAAAGAAACTCCCAATAAATACCCTCGCAAAGCAGGAATTCCTAATAAACGGCCCTTATAAAACGAAACACCAAGCAGTTTAAAGCTGCTTGGTTTCTTTATTATCTCCAATTTAGTCCACTTTTCTACAACAATGCTGGACATGCTTATAAAGTGCGGTATAGCGACCATGGTAGTCTTTCCGCCAAGGCTTATCTCGGCCACAAAAGTGAAGAAAGACAGTATGTTTTATGACCCAATCTAAATCCCACTCTCCCTTACTTCTAGCGTAATAAAGAACATTATAGCGTACATCGTAATTATATAATTCATCTGGAATCTGGAGTGTCAAATGCCCGTACAAAGCATTGAGTACATCTTGGTCTGGTAAAAAAAGGTTAAAACGATTTTGAGTAATATCATCTAAAATAGCGTCACGCTTCACTTTTTGTCGAATTGCTGTCAAATTCATGAGTAAAACTCCTGAATTATAGTAACTTTCTGCCTCAAAATTTTATAAGCGTAGCTTATTGCCTAAATCTGTCATGTTAGTATCTGAACCACGACTAGCTGCAGCATATAAAGCAGCACCTAACTCCATTTTATAAAGTGGAAAAATATCATTCAAACATAAAATATCGGTGTTCAAATATAGAATTTTATCTAAATCCTTAGGGAGATATTCATGAGCCAACAAACGATAGTAAATTGTCTCTGGATACCGATCAGCGCTTGGGGCATCTTCAAAAGCTCTTTCACCAATCACAACTGGCTCATAGACGATTCCTAAGGCCTCACAAAAGCTCTCAATCTCTGCATGCTTTTTTAACAATTGTTTCTGCAAGACAAACACATGCAACAAGGCTGACGGTGTATTCTGATACACTGAATACAAGGTCGTTTTAAATGACACCATATAGTGATCATCAATTGAGAATAAAAGATTTATTTCCATCCTTTATTCCCCATCTATCTATTCTTCTCGAAAAACGGGTTGTGGACCAAATGTTTGGGAAACAGGCATGAGCTCAATTCGGTTAATATTGACATGAGGAGGCTGCCCAACAATCCAAGCAACAGTATTGGCAATATCTACCGGCTGAATAGCATGAGCTCCCTCATACAATTTTTCAGATCGTTGCTTATCTCCCTTAAACCGAACAGTTGAAAATTCTGTGCCTTCACAAAGACCGGGTTCAATATTGGTCACACGAATATGATGTCCAGCCAAATCAGCACGTAAATTTAGAGAAAACTGTTTTACGAATGCTTTACTAGCTCCATACACATTAGCTCCCGGATAAGGGACTGTCCCAGCAGTTGAACCAAGGTTGATAATAAGCCCACTATCCCGCTCTACCATTTGTGGTATAATCTGGCGTGTTAGATAAACCAAACCAACAACATTAGTCTGAATCATTGTCAGCCAATCTTGCATATCTGCTTCATAAGCCTTATCTAAACCCAATGCTAAACCTGCATTGTTAATCAAAATATCAATCGTTCGCCAAGCCTCTGGCAAGCTTTCTAAAGCCTGATCTATATTTTTTGTATCTGACACATCCATTTGAAGCGGGTAAAAGTTTGCAAAGCCCAATTCCTGCTGAAGTTGCGTTAATTTTTCTGATCTTCTTGCTGCACCAATCACTTGATGGCCTTCTGTCACCAAACGGCGACAAATAGCTTGTCCAAAACCAGCCGAAGCTCCTGTTACCAATGCAATCATTTTCTTCCTCCTATATGTATTTTCATTCTCATTTATAACCAAGGATTGTAAAATCGACCGTGATTCACGACAAAGAGTAATAGACTGAATAATAAAAATAAACCAGCCAGTACAATTACTTCAATATCCAACCTCTGAAAAGCCTGATAAGTGTACCATGTCCGCTTCTTATTTTTACCAAAACGCCGCAATTCCATAGCTGTCGCAATCGTATCAATCCGTTCCAGCGAACTAAAAATCAAGGGAACAATAATTTGCAAATTGCCTTTGATTCGCTGACTGAACTTTGCTTTTTTTGACAATTCTAATCCACGCGCTTCTTGGGACATTCTAATCAAGTAAAACTCCTCTTGCAAATCCGGAATATATCGCAGCGTTAAGCTGACAGAATAAGCTATTTTATAGGGTATTCCGATTTGATTCATGCTAGAGGCAAACTGACTTGGGTGAGTTGTCATCAGAAAAATAACCGCCAAAGGAATAGTGCAGAGATATTTCAAGAACAGATTAAACAGATAAAAGATTTCCTGCGCAGTTATAGTATAACTGCCCAATCCACCGAACCACACTGTCTGTTGGCCGTAAATCTCCACTCCGTACTGAGGAGCAAACAGATAAACCATGATAAGATTCAAAGCGGCAAAAATACCTGCAAAAGCCAAAACAAACGATACATCTTTAAAATGAATGTTCGACACTCTAAAAAGAAAGAGTGAGCCAATCGCAATGACCAACAGCAAGCGAGTATCGTAACTAATCATCGCTGCAGTTGATACCAAAATGAAAAACAGTAACTTACTCGCTCCGGATAGGCGATGCAAAAAGGTCGTTCCCGCATGGTAACCAATAAGTTTTTGCTGATTAAGCATGGCTTTCCTCCCTTTCTTGCATATAAAATTCTGTTAAAGCTAGTGGATCAACGTTTAATTTCTTAGCCAAGGAAAAGATAGACGTTTCCTTAAGGTTCGCTGCATGAATCAAAGTCTTATCTGTCAAAACTTCGGCCGGTGTTTTGTCTGCCAAGATCTTTCCGTCTAACATCACAACCGCACGGTCAGAATAATCCAGCATCAGCTGCATATCATGCGTAATCATGATAATCGTATGCCCTTTTTGGTTCAACTCATCTAAGAAATTCATGATTTCTGTATAATTGCGTTGATCTTGGCCAGCCGTTGGCTCATCTAAAAGGATAATCTCTGGATTTAACACTAAAATCGAAGCAATGGTCACCCGCTTCTTTTGCCCAAAAGACAGAGCAGAAATGGGCCAATGCCGAAATTCATATAAACCACAGGTTTTCAGCACAGCCAATACACGCTCTTTTATCTCATCTTCTGCAATCCCACGCAACTTCAAGCCCAAGGCAACCTCATCAAAAATCATGGTCGTAGAAATCATCTGATTTGGGTTTTGCAAAACGTAACCAATCCGTTCTGCCCGCTCCTTAATGGAATCGCCTTTGATGTCTCTTCCCTGCCAAGTATAGCTTCCTTCTGTTGCGATAAACTGGCAGAGCGCTTTAGCTAACGTGGATTTTCCAGCACCGTTTTTACCAACAATGGCAATTTTTTCTCCTTTAGAGATTGTAAAATCAATATCTTGTAAAACCTTTTTCTCACCGTATGCAAAGTGGACATTTTTCAACTTCAGCAAATCATCCTGGGCCTGTGGTTTTTGAATAGAGACTTTTTTACCCAAAAACTGAACAGCGGAGACATCTATCTGAGCTAAATTTGCCAACTGTGCAGAATTTTCCAGCTGAAAACCAAGCTGACGCAAGGTAGTCAGATAAAGCGGCTCTCGAATCCCATTTTCGGTTAATAACTGCGTATGCAGCAGGTCATCAGGACTGCCGTTAAAGAGAATTTGTCCGTCATTGATGAGGACAATCCGATCAATAGACCGATACAGTACATCTTCCAGACGGTGCTCGATAACAATCGTTGTCGTTCCTGCTTCCGCATGGATCTGATCAATCAGCTCAATCGTATCCTGTCCCGACTTCGGATCTAAGTTTGCCAAAGGCTCATCAAAGAGCAAAATCGGACTTTCATCAATCAGCACCCCAGCCAAACTGACCCGCTGCTTCTGCCCGCCAGATAAGTCTTGGGGGCGCTGGTGTAACAGCGATAACAAATCCAATTTCTCCGCCCACAAATGCACCTTGTCTTTCATCGTCGGCAAATCCATCATATCATTTTCCAAAGCAAAAGCCAGATCTTCCGCGACACTCAGCCCGATAAATTGACCGTCTGTGTCTTGCAAGACGGTACTGACAAGATTGGACAAGTCATAAATGCTGCTGCCAAACGCAGACTTACCTTGAATCCACAGATTCCCAGTCATTTCTCCATGATAAATAGTTGGAATAATGCCATTTAAGCATTGCCCAAGAGTGGACTTCCCCGAACCAGAAGGACCGACTATTAAGACCTTTTCTCCCTCATAAATCGTCAAATCAACATTTTTCAAGGTTGGTTCTGTCTGTGCTTGATACTGAAAACTAAAGTTTTCAAATTGAATAATTGGTTTTTTCATAGCATCTTCTCTATAAAGCAAGGGCGAGCTGAATCGCCAAGTTAGCCACTTTGTCTTTTTCGTCTAGGTCCGCATGATTGGCTAAATTGCGCATATCCCAGGCTTCTTCTGACAAGTGATCCGCCGCATAAAAGAAATGGCAAACGGAAATCTCACGAAAAGCTGCCAAAGCTGCAACT
>ERZ773083.1509-NODE-1509-length-15710-cov-5.632769_pt1 | contig 15710 bp, 13 predicted proteins | sample MGYA00511465_ERZ773083 | MGnify/ENA primary metagenome ERZ773083 (study PRJEB29015, sample SAMEA2738001) | human oral metagenome | biome: human oral; feature: human-associated habitat; material: dental | place: China | collected 2060 ... | reverse complement strand
TTTATAATAATATATTTTATTGTTAACATAAATTATAGTATAATTTAACCCTGCACAATATAGCAGTATTTTTGATAAACCTAACTGATATTCATAAAATCAGGTTCAGCTCACTTATTTATTAGGTGTAAACTTTTAATTTATATACAAAATTTATACTAAAGGTGGACTTATATGCCAAAAACAAAATACAATGACATTTATAAAAATTTGAAAGAAAAAATTGAAAACAACTACTTTAAATATTTAGATTTCTTACCTGTGGAAAATGACTTAATAAAAGACTATGAATGTTCAAGAAACACCCTAAGAAGAGCCGTAGCTATACTCGTCAAGGAAGGTTATCTACAAACCATGCAAGGTAAGGGTGTTAGAAATATTTACCGGAAAATGTCTCACAAACTATTTAAACTCAATACCATAGAAACTTTCAAAGAAAGTGCAGCAAGAACTGCTCAAAGTTCTTTTAATAAGGTGGTTCTTTTTACAGAAGTTACCTGTAGTGAAAATTTTGCTAAGCGTTCCGGTTTCAAGGCAGGCGATGAACTTTATTATATACAAAGAGTTCACTATATGGACGGCAGGGCACTTATCTTGAACCATAATTATTTTTTGAAATCTGCTGTAGGTAATCTGAGTAATGACATAGCCGAACATTCTATATATGAGTATTTAGAAAATAACTTAGGAATGAATATTGTCAACAGCAAGAGGATAATAACTGTGGAAAAGGCAGATGAAATAGATGAAAAGTACTTAAACCTTAACATTGAAGAGTATAATTGTTTGGCAGTTGTCAGCAGTTTTACTTATAACAGCGAGGGCATTATGTTTGAGTATACAGTATCCAGACATAGACCCGATTGCTTTAGTTTTAGTGATAATGCAGTAAGAAGAAACAGTCCTTAAAACATTTATAACCTTAAAAGATATTTTTAATATTTTAATGATAAAATTTGTTGTATACCGACAGTTAAATAAAACATAATAAATAGGAGGAAAAACTATGAATTTTTCTATCATCTTACTGCTTTGCATGTTTATATCACCACCCTACGGCACAGCTTTTGGCAATACGGGAATGGCTTTATTACGGCAAAGCAGTAAGGCTTTTGAAAATTCCGAGGATGGCTTATCCGGACAGTATAATGAAGCTTTTCAATAAGTCATTTCTAGGGTGTGTCTTAAAACTATAACAGACTATACTGTTTGCACAAAATAAATATTGCCGCACAGTAAATAAAGGCAATAAAAGACGTTGCCAATTTATCATACCTTGTTGTCAACTTGCAGAAATGCTTTATTTTATTGAAAGATATTTTATTAAAAAACAAGGTATTATGCAATTTTGAGTTTTAAGACACAGCCTAGTAAAATAGATAAAGAAGTATTTTAAGCGAATAAGCCTTGCAGGAGTGCCGGACTATATTCATACAAAGCAAGGAGAAAGTAAGAAGTTTTAGAGTCCTGCATACAAAACTAAAAGAGGGGTGAGGGGCTGTGGATGAAAAGAAAAAGAACAATAGACTATCTATGTACTGCCTGCTTATTTTGAATGTATTGATATATGGAATTCTAATATTTTTATTTGTGAATTTGTTAAAAAGAAGAATCAGCGGAGCAACTGAGAGTATAGAAGAATCAGTTTTCCTTATACTTATACCCGTATTCCTGACAGTAAATATAAAACCGGTTTTTCTTAATATAAGAAAGCTTTATTCTTCATATCAAAACGATCCGGGAGACGAAAAATCGGAATATGAAGCTAAAGCAAATAGATATGCATTTATGAATATGTACCGAAGGCTTAGCATAAGGAGGATATGCCTGGTTTTATCATTGCCGCTTTTGTATCTTGTCGTGTTGGCAGTGCTTTTGCCGATTGCAAGTAAAGGAGTGCTTTCATGGAAGTCTGCACTTGAGCTTTTTGATAACCTCTCTATGCAGCTTGCATTTTTACCCTTTGTACTGTTGCCCTCATTGATCAGTTTAAGAATATATTTTGCGAGCAGGCATAATATTTATATGCTTATGCAAATTTATGACAGGCTGTCAGCGGAGGAACTGGAGAATATTGACAGTATCAAAGAAAAACAAATGGCATATGTATTTACCAAAGAGTTTTTAATCAACTGGGACGGCTGCTTAAATATTGTGCCTCTAAAAGAAATAAAAAGAATAGAGTATGTAGGATATTTTTACTTTCTTATATATGGAACAAGGTTAAGGCTTAGCTGTAACAAAAAATATGTGATATGGTCTTACGGTCCTTCCGAGGCTGAGTGGGTAGAAAGAGGATTTCTTTCGCCTAAGCAAAAAGCTGAAAAAAGTATATATTTTAATATACAGCTGCCTCACTAAGTAAAGATTGGAGAAATTAAGAGTTAATGGCTACAAAAGTAAAAGATTATTATGACGTTCCTTATTTGGAAGAACTTGCTGCTAAAATTTTGACTGTGACGAGTGAGTTTAATGAGAAGATATTTTTTGAAATTCTCAGTAATCTAAAGGACGATAAGGATAAGTATATACAAAAAAGCGTAGCAAACAACTTAAATGATTTGTATAAGGAAGATGCGGATAAATTTTATTTTATAATAGATGCTTGGAAGAAGGAAAGCCCGAGTAAAGAGTGTGAATGGATCATAAAACATGGATCAAGGAATGTAAAAACAGATTGCACCGGTACATCGTTCGCAAAATAAGTATACCAAAAATGATGTACCGGACAAAGGTAATGACAAAACTTAGAAAAAGACAAAAGTATGCCTATAAGTTTTGTTATTATTTTTTGCTTAAAAATGCTTAAAAACCCTAAATAGAAAGTTGCTTTAGCTTGATAAAATCTAAAAATTATATTAATATATTTTCATATTAACAGTAACTGTATCAATAATACATTACACAATACATTACTTACAGAAAGGCAGGTGATAATTATGGACAATGAAACAATGCATGAAGTTTTGCTTGAGCTTCTTGAAGCAAAAAAGTACAGAGAACTTAAAAAAGAACTTTGTGATATGAATGAAGTTGATATAGCCGCCTTTATGGAAGAACTTGATAATGAAAAGGCACTTATTGTATTTCGTATGCTTCCTAAGGAACTTGCTACCGAGGTATTTGCCTGTTTGGAAGTAGAGCAGCAGGAAAGCATAATAGACAGTATTAACGATACCGAGCTTAAGTATATTATAGAGGATTTGTATGTCGATGACGCTGTTGATATGCTTGAGGAGCTTCCGGCAAGGGTGGTCAAAAGAGTACTTAAGAGTGCCACCTCCGATACCAGAAAGCTTATTAACGAGTTCTTAAAGTATCCGGCAAACTCAGTCGGCAGTATAATGACTGCGGAGTATGTGGGACTTAAGAAAAACATGAGGGTGGAAGAGGCGTTTGAGTATATAAGAAAGCACGGTATAGATAAGGAAACTATATATACCTGTTATGTTATGGACTCAACCCGTGTGCTCGAGGGTGTTATAACCGTCAAAGAGCTGCTTATGAATCCTTATGACAAAAAAATCGAAGATATAATGGATGATAAGGTTATAAAGGTGGTTACTACCGAAGACAGAGAAGATGTAGTTGACATATTTAATAAATATAACTTTTTATCCTTACCTGTAGTAGACCATGAGAACAGACTGGTAGGAATAGTTACTATAGACGATATAGTAGGGGTTATGGAAGAAGAGGATACCGAGGACTTTGAAAAAATGGCGGCTATGCTTCCTTCTGAAAAACCCTATCTTAAGACCGGAGTTGTGGAGCTTGCCAAAAACCGTATTATTTGGCTTATTGTGCTTATGATAAGCGATATGCTTACCGGAGGAATTCTAAGCAATTATGAGCAGGCTTTTGTAGTGCTTCCTATACTGGTAACCTTCGTGCCTATGATAATGGGTACGGGAGGTAATGCCGGTTCACAGTCTTCTACCATGGTAATAAGAGGTATGGCTGTAGGCGAGATAGAGCCTAAGGATGCATTTAAGGTTATAATGAAAGAGGGTATGGTATCCGTACTTGTGGGACTTGTACTCGGAATTGTTAATTTTATAAGACTGGTTATTATGTATCCGGGACAGTATATGATAGCTCTTACGGTTATGCTCAGTTTGCTCGGTACTGTTATCATGGCAAAAATCGTGGGCGGAGTGTTACCGCTTATTGCAAAACTTTTCAAGGCGGATCCGGCTCTTATGGCGGCACCGCTTATCACAACTATAGTAGATGCGTTCAGCCTTATAATATATTTTCAGATAGCTGTAAGGCTGCTTGGTGAATTAAAGTAAAAGGAGGCTTAAAAATTTGGAAGAAAATGTAATAATGGAAAGACTCCTTGAGCTGCTTAAGGAAAAAAAATACAGAGAATTTAAAAAAGCTCTTGTAGATATGAATGAGGCGGATATAGCCGAGTTTATAGATGAGCTTGATGCGGAGAGTGCCTGTCTTGCATTCAGGCTGCTGCCTAAGGCTATGGCTACGGATGTATTTGCCGAGCTTGACTCTGATGCGCAGGAGCATATCATAAGTGAAATGAGCGATAGCGACCTGCAATATATTATAGAAGACTTGTCTATAGACGATGCAGTCGATATGCTTGAAGAGCTGCCGCCTGCACTTGTAGTAAGGGTACTTGAGAATGCTACTGCGGATACAAGAAAGCAGATCAATGAGATACTCAAATACCCCGAGAATTCCGCCGGAAGTATTATGACTGTTGAGTACATAGGCTTAAAGAAGACTATGACGGTCAAGGAAGCATTTGACTATATAAGAAAATACGGCACGGACAAGGAAACCATATATACCTGCTATGTTATGGGGGATTATAGAGTTTTGGAGGGTGTTGTTACGGTTAAAGAAATGCTTATGAGCTCCTATGATGTTCTTATAGAAGATATTATGGACACAAAGGTTATTAAGGCGGACACCTTGGATCATAGAGAGGATATAGTAAAGATTTTTAATAAGTACGGATTTTTATCGGTTCCGGTAGTGGATCATGATAACAGACTGGTAGGAATAGTTACCATAGATGATGCTATGGATGTTATGGAAGAAGAGGCGACTGAGGACTTTGAGAAGATGGCGGCTATGAGCCCTTCTGAAAAACCCTACCTAAAGACCGGTGTATTTGAAATAGCAAAAAACCGTATTATGTGGCTTTTATTTTTGATGATAAGTGCAATGATCACAGGAGGTATACTTAGCAAATTTGAACAGGCGATATCAGCTATGCCGATTCTTGTATCTTTTATACCTATGCTTACAGATACCGGAGGTAATGCCGGCTCACAGTCATCCACCATGGTAATAAGAGGTATGGCAGTAGGTGAGATAGAGCTTAAAGACGCTCTTAAGGTGCTGTGGAAGGAGTTTAGAGTAGCCGTAATAGTGGGAACCATACTTGCAGTTATTGACTTTATAAAGATTGTCGTGCAGTATCCGGGAAAGTATCTGGTAGGTATGACGGTAGCTCTGAGTATGTTTATGACAGTTATGCTTGCCAACCTGGCAGGCGGAGTGTTACCGGTGCTTGCAAAGAAGTTAAAACTCGACCCTGCAATCATGGCGGCACCTCTTATAAGTACCCTGGTAGATGCTATGAGCTTATTGATATTTTTTACAATAGCTGTTAATCTGCTTAAATTATAAAATATGTGATTATAGTTTGCAGTTCGGGCAGCTTGGATATGCGTGTATAATACACAGCTGAAAGCAAGCTTTCATTTGATATATTATACATGTATATCCGGATTGCTGCCGGAATTCATCTTCGTTTAATTTATAAATAAAAATTAAAATTTTAGTTTTTTATGAAAATGAATGAGTTAGCGAAACTGTGACGATTATAGAAAGGAAAGTTATGAAGTGTCCTATATGTGGTAAAGAAATTGATGATGCTGCTAATTATTGTTTGGGTTGCGGTAGAAAGATCCCTCGTTGTCCTACTTGTAATAAGGTAGTCAGCAAGAGTGAATCATTTTGTATCTATGATGGAACACGTATTCCAAATGAGGTACTTTCCGTATTTGCTGTAAATGAAGAGCCGCAGCCAAGTCCGGTCGTAAATACCCAAACTGTGAGTCAGCAGGCAGCGAATACGGCATATAATCCTGTAAATCAAAATGTTGCAAATAGCAAACCGAAAAAGAAGACACCGGTTTGGCTATTTATAGTGATTATAGTAGGCGGTTTTTTATTTGCAAGTCTTGCTTTTTTTGTTGTAGCTAATGCGGTGTTGCCTAATTTATTAGGCAATGATACAAAAAAATATGCCAAATCTGCTGATGACGATGATGAGAAGGAGACAAAGAGTAAGAAGTCAAAGAAAAAGTCCAAAAAGAGCGAGACGCAAGAGGCTGAAGAAGCCGATGAAACCGAGACTGAAAATGATGAGGTTATGGCTTCGCTTGATCCGGCAGCAGGTCAGAGCATTGATAATCAAGTGCCAAGTTATGAGACTCCTCAGGCAAGCAATATGGTGCCGGCAACTTTACCGCCGCAGACTTTGCCCCCACAGACTCCTCCGCCGGCAACAATAACATATTATGATTCCTGGGATATGCTTGATTATTTTATAAATAATTCGGATGTAATATATTTCAGTGAGTCGGATATAGCCGGTTTTGATGCCAATGATTGCAGACTTGCAAGAAACGGTATTTATGCCAAAATGGGAAGGAAATTCAAAGATGCCGGACTCACGAACTTCTTTTCACAATACTATTGGTATAATCCTGTTATAGAACCTGATAATTTTTCCGATACCTGGCTCAATGCCTGTCAAATTTCCAATAGGGACCTTATAGTGTCATATGAGAAAAGGCACGGTTTCAATTAGGAAATGTTATGATCTATTAACAAAGTAGCCAAAAGACCGGATATCAACTATACAATACACTAAGTTCTGTGTGTAGAGAAATAAAAACTCATTGTGTTCCAATCTTATGACCGCAGACTGAAAGACTTGCCTGTCCGTCTACAGAGTTCAAGTAAGTCTTTGTCTGCGTAGTTTAAAATTTGCTTTGTAAAAAAAAAGCCAAATGTTAAAAAGACTGAATCACAATGAGTTTTTTAGTGTCGCTAATAGCTTTTTTTACAATGAACTTAATGAAAGATTCGATCATAATGAGTTTTTTAGTGCCCGGCACAAGACTCAGTAACGTTGCGAGCTGAAGTCAGCGGTAGTGTGTCTAAGTTAAGACAGTGTTACTACAAATATGCACCTTGCTATTGCCGATTATAATAAAATATCCTAGCCTGCATATACTACTCCGTCAAATACATCTCCAACCGGCATACCGTTTATGGTATGACCATGATCATCGTCATAACCCATAGGCAATCTGACCGTCCTGCCGTCATCAAGTTTATAATCGGTATATGAATTTGAGTCCGTCGCATAAGGATAGAATGTTGTTCCGGCACTTATATCAATCCTTTCAAGGGCCTCTCCATTGTCTGATATTACATCCGCTTGCAAATCTATCTTTGAAGTAAAAATAAGGCTTGATACTATCTCATAGGAACTGTTAAGGTTTTTGAAACTCTCATCAGAACTAAATTCATACATATTGATTACCTCAAAAGTGCTGACTGTGTATATAAGATTTGAAAGCAGCATCCTTCTTGGATTGTAGATAAGAGAGTTATAATCGGGAAAACTTAAGTATTGCTCAAATTCGGAATTTGCTGCAAACTCACATGTATTGAGGTCAAGCATACGAAGAATTTGTCCGTCATTATCACCGGTTTCGTTAAACATTAAATAATTTTTATTGTTGAACCTTATAAAAATAAAATTTTGTATGGAGTAGCCGGCTAAATCACCTGCGGTTATTGTTGTAATATCACCGTCTATATTAATTACATAATCTTCAATATTATAACCGCCATCAATTATATTTGCACTTAATCTGATATGCTCTGCCTCTCCATCACCGTTTATATCATAATAAAATTCACCGTTTGCGCCTATATTAAAACCGAATTCATCGGGCTTTACCATGTACTTTTTATTATAAAGTTCAGGATATTTGGAATAAGGTATGTCAAATTGTACAACTTGATCATAATAATATTGACCGGATGTGAGCTTTGCTACGGTGTAGATGCTTATGCCGTTGTATCCCAAGGTCCAGGCAGTCATATTGTCGGCTTTATAATTATCCTTGCCCTGTGCTTCGTCATTTATTAAATTTTGTATTCTTGACTTAAACTCATTAGGGTCTTTTATTGAAGAGTCAAAATCAAAGTCTGAATAAATCTCATCAAAATCAAAGTCGAGGTTTATTATATCTGATAAGGCTATATCCTTGCCGGTTTCGCTGTCATAGGTAGCTGATGACAAGAAATATTTTGCAGATTCAGTATATAAATCTTCTTGTGCAAATACACTGACAACCTTGTTGTCGGCACGACTTATAATATAACCGTTTTTGTGGTATGTTTCATCGCTGTTATTTAAAAAAGAGGTTTTTACTTTATTGTTGAAGGTATCAACAGATTGTGCCAACTTATCATAGCCGCTGTTTTTAAGAATCAGTTTATCATAAATAATAGCCGGCTGTGTATTACTTATAAATTCTTTATTTACATCAAAGTCGAGAAATGCAAAATCACTGTTATCAATTTCCTCCGCCTCATCATCTTCTCCATCTTCTTCGCCGGTATTTTTTTTGCTGTCTTTTTTCTTTTTTTTCTTTTTCTTCTTTTCTGCTGATGTTTCAGTTTCAGTATTTGATTGCGGTAAAATACTGCAAGCACTCAGACTCAGAAGAGAAAAACAAACAAGTGATAAAAATAAAAGTCTCTTAATCATAAGCCCTCCTCCTAAATTTACTAAAGATATTAATGTGTGATATTTTAAGTATAACATAAAGATAAATTAAATAAAATATATAAAAGTTTGTGTACTTAAGTGTAATTAATATGTATAATACTTATATCTGATGTTATGTAAGTGAGTAAAACTTTTGTAATGTAAATATGTTTGCCTTATAAGGTTTTAGTGTACGAAGCAGGCATTGGAAAATCCTTAAAAAGAAAGGGAGCTACTATGAAAAAGATGAGTTTAAGAAAAACGGGGAGCATATTCCTATTAATCCTGAGTATAGGGATTGTCGCAGCAGGCTGTACTAAAAAAGAAGAGCCTAAAGAAAGTGTTGAAACAACTAAGGAAAGCGTAGAAAGCAGCAGCGGGGAAACTGAGGTACAAAGCAGCCGAAATACAGAAGATGTAATAGAAAATGTGGACTATATGGATGTTGTTAATGATGATGGAAATATAGTTATAGAAAATAGCGGTTATGATACATTGAAGGCTGTAATTAGAGAGTTTAATATAAAAGAAGCGGAGTATAAGAAAAGTAAGGGTATAGGAGAAGGTTCGGAGTATGATGTAAATACAAGGGTTGTAAGAGCCGACTCCAAGGTATTTAGTATAGTAAGTGAAGAAAGAGTCTATAAGGATTTAGAAACAAGTTCCGCTGAAAATAAATACGAGTTTAATACAATCAATTACAATTCAAATGATGGAAAGTATTTAAGTTTAAGCGATGTAGCAGGTGATGGTATATATAAGACATTATTGGATGAATTAAAGGCTGCCTACCCTAATATAAAGTTTGTAGATGATGTGGAAAGTAAACTTAAGGAAGGACTTTTAAAACAAGGTTGGGACAGTAAGGCGGCATGGGCATTAAGCTATGACGGAATTATTTTCTATATACAAGAAGAGCTTGTAAGCAGTGAGTCGAAAGGTGTGCTTGTATACAGTCTGTCTTTCAACGAGCATAAAGACCTTATAAAGCAATCCTATGCCTCAAAGCCGGAAAATTATATCTATCCTATATTTGCGGATGCCAACTATCCTATCAGAATAGGTGATGAGATAGTAAGATTTGCTATAAGCACCGAGCAGGCAAATGAATATGAAACTACGGTACACATGGAAGTGGCAGGTAAGAAGACCAATCCGATGCAATATATGCGTGCACCGAGCAATATACATTTGGTAAATATAAAGGGGGAAATGTTTATGCTGATGCAGGTTCCGGTTGGAGATGTATCATATCTTACCGATATATTTAAGCTTGATAAGGATAACGGAGCTATAGAGCTTAATGAGGTTGAGCAATCCGTATCCGAGGAATATATTTCCAACAATCCGCTGCATATTAAGATGCTTATGTTGGAAGGTGAGCAAGTTAAGGATGAATATATGGAATTCAATGTTGACGGAACATTTAAAAAAGTAGAGTAAGTTTATTAAGATAAGTGTGCCGAAAGCGGCTGTGTATTTTATTGCCTCATAGCGGGGAAAAATGAATCGCTTAAATTATTTGCTTGAAATAATGCTACAGCAATCCCACCGACTTTAGACGGTGGGTTAAGGTAGTATAAGAAAAAACAATAGGGCAGGGACTGCCCGAATTAACGCCTGTGGAGATAGTAGGTTGCGAGGTCAGCGAAGCAGGAAGCCCATAGGCTTTAGACTATGGGCAGTTCACGATAGACATCTGTGTCGGCTCAATAATATTTAATTTGCTTACTGTTTAGGATAGCTTGTAAAGTGGCAAAAATACCTACAGTAATAGTTTAAATATTAACAGCTTGGCACACCAGTTTAAACAAAGCCGGATTGTCTTTTATTAAAACTATAGATAATATTTGTTAAAATGTTATGTTTTTGAATAGTTATTTGTCATTTTGGTGAATTATGAATTTAATGATAAAAGCATTGCAATATTTATAAACAGGTTTATATTGACATTATATTATTCTTTGTATAATATTTGATAATATATTGTAGAGGAGAGGATAATTTAATGAAAATAGACTTAAGTAAATATGGTATTGTAGGAACTACTGAAATCGTACATAACCCTTCTTATGAGGAACTTTATAAAGAAGAGTTAAAGCCGGAACTTGAAGGTTATGAGAAGGCACAGGAAAGTGAACTTGGTGCGCTTAATGTTATGACAGGTATCTATACCGGTCGTTCACCTCAGGATAAGTATATAGTTATGGATGAGACCTCAAAGGATACTGTGTGGTGGACAAGTGCCGAGTATAAGAATGATAATCATCCTGCAAGTGAGAAGGCTTGGGAAGTGGTAAAAGGTCTTGCAAAGAAAGAACTTTCCAATAAAAAGCTTTTTGTAGTGGATGCTTTTTGCGGTGCTGATGAAAGCTCAAGAATGGCAGTGCGTTTTATCATGGAAGTAGCGTGGCAGGCACATTTTGTAACAAATATGTTTATAAATCCTACCAAGGAAGAACTTGAAAACTTTGAGCCCGACTTTGTAGTATACAATGCTTCAAAGGCTAAGATCGACAACTATAAGGAGCTCGGTCTTAATTCGGAAACTGCTATAATGTTTAATATAACAAGCCGTGAGCAGGTAATAGTTAATACATGGTACGGCGGAGAGATGAAGAAGGGAATGTTCTCTATGATGAACTATTATCTTCCTCTTAAAGGCATAGCTTCTATGCACTGCTCTGCAAATACTGATGTAAACGGTAAGAATACGGCTATATTCTTCGGTCTTTCAGGTACAGGTAAGACTACTCTTTCTACAGATCCTAAGAGACTTCTTATCGGAGATGATGAGCATGGTTGGGATGACAATGGTATATTCAATTTTGAGGGCGGCTGTTATGCTAAGGTAATTAACCTTGACAAGGAGTCGGAGCCGGATATCTACAAGGCAATTAAGAGAAATGCTCTTTTAGAGAATGTTACACTTGATAAGGATGGAAAAATCGACTTTACTGACGGAAGTGTAACAGAGAATACCAGAGTATCTTACCCTATAGAGCATATAGAAAAGATAGTTCGTCCGGTTTCAAAGGCACCGGCGGCAAAGGATGTTATCTTCCTTTCAGCCGATGCTTTCGGAGTACTTCCTCCGGTGTCAATGCTTACACCTGAGCAGACAAAGTACTACTTCCTTTCAGGATTTACAGCTAAGCTTGCAGGTACGGAGCGTGGAATTACCGAGCCTACTCCTACTTTCTCAGCTTGCTTCGGACAGGCATTCCTTGAGCTTCATCCAACCAAGTATGCTGAGGAGCTTGTTAAGAGAATGGAAGCTAACGGTTCAAGAGCCTTCCTTGTAAATACAGGATGGAACGGAAGCGGAAAGAGAATTTCCATAAAGGATACCCGCGGAATCATAGATGCTATACTTGACGGATCCATAGAAAAGTCTGAAACTAAGAAGATACCTTACTTTAACTTTGAAGTGCCTACATCTTTACCGGGAGTTGATGACAAAATACTCGATCCAAGAGATACCTATGAAGATGTGTCAGTGTGGGAAGAAAAAGCTAAAGATCTCGCAGGACGTTTCATAAAGAACTTTGCAAAGTATGAGGGCAATGCAGCCGGTAAGGCTTTAGTTGCAGCCGGTCCCAAACTTTAATTAATAAAAAATACTCTTACTTAGTTTGGTAAGAAGGGGGTAGTAAAAGTAGATGAATAAGAAAATAAAGTATTTGTTTTGCTTATTTATTGCTTGTTTAGCAGTTGTACTGGGAAGTCTTAATGCAAAAGCTGATTTTGGTGATTTCAGCGGAGATGATGACTATGGCTATGATAGTGGTGGCGGAAGTTATGACAGTTATGATAATGACAGTTATAACAGTGGAAGCAGTTATAACAACGGAAGCAGTTATAACAGCACAAACAGTGATGATGACGGTGGTGACTATCCTATGTGGGTCTATCTGGCAATATTTGGAGTAATTGTAATAGCTTTAATTATAGAATCCGTTAAAAAGTCCGGACCTAGAAGAAGGATAACGGTTAATAACGCTACACCGCTTACGAACTTAAAACCTATGTCAGATTACTTAAGACTTGATCCTAACTTTGATGAGGCAGAGTTTAAGGAAAAACTTGCTAATTGGTATGTCCAGTTGCAAAACGCTTGGCAAAAGAGAGATATAAGTTCTCTACGCCCCTATCTTACAGATGCTTTTTATGCACAGGTTGAAAGACAATTACAGTCACATATTCAGGCTCACAGAACCAATATTATTGACAGGATTGCCGTGTTATCCGTGCAGCTTAAAGGATATAAGCAAGAAAACGGTGAAGACAAAATTATTGCTTATCTTAACACACGTATAGTGGATTATACTGTTGATGATAATACAGGTAATGTACTTTACGGTAATAAGAATGTAGAGAAGTTTATGACTTATGAATGGTTGCTTACAAGAACTTCAGGTCAGATCACCGAAGAACAAGAAGCAGTAAAGTCAGTTGTCTGCCCGCACTGCGGTGCAACTTTGGATATTAACAAAACTGCAAAATGTGATTATTGCGGCAGCATAGTTACTGTGGAAGAGCATGGTTTTGTGTTAAGTTCTATAAAAGGATTGTCCCAAAGGACAGGAAGATAATTTTTATAACAGACCTTAGAAAACTTGATTTTCGGGGTCTGTTATTTTTGTGCGCATTTATACTGATTAACGGGCTGTCGGGAAATACTGAATTTTAATCCCTACAGAACAAAATAGAAATATCCTTACAAATACAATTTAATAAAAAGGAGCTGTTGCAGCTTAAGATTATCACACAAGCCATATAACGGCATTCTGCTGAAATACCGCTATATCCTGTATACAATCTCTATTTTGCAACAGCTCCTTTGATTTATGCAAATATAAAGGTGATTTTACTTCTTGTGCATTGGCTTTCCGCAGCACTCGAACTCGCAGCAGGCATCTCCATGATGAGGATGACAATCATCTACATCAGGACAGTTACACTCCTTCTTAACTTCAAGCTCTAAACCACATACATCACAGGTGTATACTTCACCCTTCTTCATATCTCCGCAACTTACCATAAAAAACTTCCTCCTTAAAGTTTAATCTGTCAAATTTAATTAGTTGAGCAGCTGCTCAACTCTTGTTATATTATAGTTGAATACGCACTCAATTGTCAAGTTTTTAAAAAGGTACAATATTTTATAAAGTATCAGAAAAATTGCAGTTCAGGTAGCCCGGATATACATGTATAATATATCGAATGAAAGCTTGCTTTCAGGTGTATTATACATATATATCTGTCAGGCTGTTGCCGTAATTCATCTTCGTCTGATTTATTTTTTGTATCATGCAGAGTTCTTTTGCCATATCACTGCTGCCGGAATTCATCTTCGTCTAATTTATAGGTAAAAATTAAACATTTTCAGTTTTTTGACGAAGATGAATAGCCTATCTGAACTGTAAGCAAAAATCAATATTAAACAAAAGAATTAAAAATACCTTTAGATGTAATAGATTTGTAAGAAAAAATGCAGATACAAGTCTTGATTTTACAAAGTCTACTTGTTAATATTAACTAAATATTTAAAGGTACTGCCCACTGATTACCGTTAAATATTATATTGTATATTTACAGAAAGGAGTTCTTATGAAAAGGTCATTTTTAAAGTCATGTCTTATTTTTACTTGTATACTCACCACTACCGTAACTATGTTGTCAGGTACAGCGTGGGCACATAATTATGAAGAGGAAGTACAGACGCAGCAGTTACTTTCAAGGCACTGGGATGAGAGCGAGCTTAAAGAAAGGTTTGAAAACTTTATAGGTGCTATAAAGAACAGAGAAGGAATAGAAGATTATATAGTTCCGGATATCACGGAAGAAGAAAAGGAAGCTATAAGAAACTATTTCAGAGCCTTTGAGGGCAAAAAGGATGTAAGCTATGTTTACACTAAGATGCCTGTACTTCACAAAGTAAGCGGGATGGATGAGTATAACGATCTCAGAGGCTTGATGGAGCTTAAGTTTAGAGTTACGGAAGGCAAGAAAAAAGTAACGGAATATACCGTTATGCTTAAGATGGCAAGACTTGGCGATGCAAGCAGCATAAAGTGGAAGATATACGGAATACTTTGGAGCGATAAGGGAGTAGATGTGTCTGATGTAAAGATATACCAGCTTGACAAACCGAAAAGAGGTGAAGAAGTATGTATAATGACTACTGACGCCGGCGTCATTAAGATGAGACTTTTCCCCGATAAGGCTCCTATAGCGGTTAAAAACTGGATAGAACTTTCAAAACAAGGTTTCTATGACGGCACACCTTTTGCTCGTGTTATAAAAGATTTTGTTATACAGGGAGGAGCGCTTGACGGCTCGGGAGATGAGGCAAAGTCTATATATAACGGATTTTTCCCGGATGAGGTAAACAGCGAGCTTCATAACTTTAACGGAGCTTTGTGCCTTGGAAATAACGGACCTCACACTAACGGAAATCAGTTCTATATAGTACAATGCAGCAAGGTTAGAAATGAAGCGGCTCTTCCACAGCTTTCACTTCCTGAAAATGTTAAGGCAAAGTATAAAGAAGTGGGCGGAATACCTGAGCTTGACGGAAGATATACGGTATTCGGGCAGGTATATGAAGGAATGGATGTAGTTGAAAAGATTGCCTCACAGGAAACCAATGCCGATGATGCGCCTGTGGAGAACCCTGTTAAAATACAAAAGATAGAATTTCAAAAGTATAGATAAAATGCTTACTTGATAAATATAGTTGATTAAAAGTGGCTGCTGCACAAAGAGCAGAATATACTAAATTTCCGATTTGTCGGGGAGTTGGCAACATAAACAATTATACTTATAAAAAACTCCGTATAATTCAATCATACCCGCAACCCTTTCTCAAAGCTTC
>ERZ773083.1505-NODE-1505-length-15724-cov-8.811475_pt1 | contig 15724 bp, 21 predicted proteins | sample MGYA00511465_ERZ773083 | MGnify/ENA primary metagenome ERZ773083 (study PRJEB29015, sample SAMEA2738001) | human oral metagenome | biome: human oral; feature: human-associated habitat; material: dental | place: China | collected 2060 ... | reverse complement strand
GGATGATCGTCATGTCGGTATTGACGCCGTTCGCACGGATCATGTGCGGGTTGTCGCCCGTCGCACGGATCGCCGCGCCGAGTTCCGTGCCGAAGAAGTAGTAGCACGCGACGCCGATGACGGCGACGACGAGAAAGCCCATGGCGAGCACGGCGACTTCGCGCGTGAGGCCGAAACTCTGCGCCTGCGTGAAGATCGTCTGCGTGTTGAGAAGAGGCAGGTTCGCCTTGCCCATGATGCGAAGGTTCACGGAGTAGAGCGCGATCATCGTGAGGATGCCCGCGAGGAGCGCGGGAATCTTGAGCTTCGTCGTCAGAAGTCCCGTGACGACGCCCGAGATCATGCCCGCGACGAAGGCGGCAAAGATGGCGAGAAGCGGCGCGGCGCCGCCGGCAAGAAGGGTCGCTGCCGTCGCCGCGCCCAGCGGGAAGCTGCCCTCGACGGTGAGGTCGGCGATGTCGAGGACGCGGAAGGTCAGGTAGACGCCGATGGCGAGGAGCGCCCAGAGGAGTCCTTGGGAAATCGTTGGTATGATGAGATCCATAGAGAGAAAGTCTCCTTTTCGACAATACAGCCGCAAGAGAGCGCTTGCGGCTGCATCATGGTTTTGATGGGGCGGAGGTTACTCGAAAATCTGCGCGTCCTTCAGGATGTCGGCAGGAATCTCGATGCCGAGCGTTTCGGCATTCTTCTTGTTGATGCTGACTTTGAGTTCCTTCGCCATTTCGATCGGCATGTCGGCGGGCTTCTTTTTGCCTTCGAGGATGTCGGCGGCCATGTGGCCCGTCTGCACGCCGAGCTTGTAGTAGTCGATGCCGTAGGTCGCGAGCGCGCCCGCCTTGACCCAGTTGTCCTCGCTGCAGAACACGGGCTTTTTCGCGGGGTTCGTGATGGCAAGAAGCGTCGGCACGGCGGAGGCCATGACGTTGTCCGTCGGCTCGAAGAAGGCGTCGACATCGCCGACGAGGCTGTTTGCCGCCTGTTGGATGTCGTTGACGGTCGAGATCGTCGCCGTACGCACCTTCAGCCCGCGGCTCTCGGCATATTCGGCGATCGCTTTTGCCTGCACCTCGGAGTTGACCTCGCTTGAGCAGTAGATGACGCCGATGGTCTTGACCGTCGGGCAGATCTTCAGCATGAGGTCGATCTGCTCCTTGATGGGGCTCATGTCGCTCGTTCCCGTGACGTTGCCGCCGGGCTTCTCGTTCGAAGCGGCGAGCTTCGCGCCGACGTAGTCCGTGATCGCCGTGCCGACGATGGGAATGTCGTGCGTCGCGTTCGCCATGCTCTGTGCGGCGGGCGTCGCAATCGCACAGACGAGATTCATCTTCGCGTTGACGAAGCGCTGCGCGATGTTCTGCAGATTCGATTGATCGGCCTGCGCGTTCTGGCGGTCGATGGAGATGTTCCTGCCCTCTTCGAAGCCGCGCTCCTTGAGTCCGTCGGCGAATCCCTTGTTCGCTGCATCGAGCGCGTTGTGCTCGACGAGCTGCACGACGCCGATCTTCACGTCCTTCGTGTCAGCGCTTTGGCCGCAGCCGGCGAAGCCGAGGCTCGCCGTGAGGAGGGAGGCGCCGAGGACGAGCGCCTTGAACTTTTTGGAAATGTGCATGAGGATTCCGCCTTTCTGCCGTATGGAAACGCATCTGAAGCCGCGTCGCCAAACACTTCTTGATGAAGATTCCAGATGGATTCATGTAGAGAATGTTGATGCAATATAAATATTATACATGTTAATGGGGAATTTGTCACGAAACCCTTGATTTATAAGTGTTTGTGGCAGTCATTTCCGCATTTGTCTACAATTTGCCTACAAAGTCACTTGTCTACAATCTTCCCGAAGATACGCGCCGTTTCCTTCTGCATCTCCTCGGTGTCGTGCGTGTAGAGGTTTTGCGTGATCGTCGCGTCCTTGTGACCGAGGCGGGCGGCTACGTCCACGGGCTTTGCGCCTGCTTCGATGAGTTGGGTTGCGTGTGTGTGGCGAAAGCTGTGCGCGTTGAGGTTGTGCTTTTGTAACATCGCCTTGAAAGAAGCACTGAGAATAGGTGTGCCGTTCTCTTTGATGCAGAGGAGCATCCGCCGCTCAAGAGCATCTGTGGGCGGCATCTTCTTCGGCAGTACGACGACGGCGCGATCATGCGCTTTGTCCTCGTAGGTGATTTGATAGGCTTCGCCTAAGCGCATTTCGTCTTTGGCTTGCACTGCTTTTAAGGGACGCAAATAGGCGAGGAAGGCGGCGTCAGCGTAGAAGGTTCTTGCGCTGCTCTCCGTTTTGGGCGTTTCAAAGTAGTCTTTGATGCGCTGTCGAACGACGGTGATTTTCCCCGTCTTGAGGTCGATGTCGTTCCATGTCAGTCCCAGCGCTTCACTGAGGCGCATTCCTGTGTGATAGAGGAGCTTTAGGATGGGGCGATATTTGCTGTGTTGAAAGAGGGCGGCAGCTTGCTCTGGGGTTATCACTGTACGCTTTACGACTTGCTTCGGCGCACTCCTTGGGATGGAAAGCCCTGTGCTCGGGTTGGATGCGATCAGCTCGGCGGGATAAATGGCATATTTTAGTGCGATGGACAGAACCGTTTTCGTTTGCTGAATTGTGCTACGTGACATTCCGTTCTTCGCCAAGGTTTTCAGCCACTCATCCACATGGCGCGGGCGCAGTTCTTGGATGACGTAATCGCCCAAGTATGGGACAATGCGCTTTTTTATGGCGGATTGATAGCTGGTATACGTCGTGCGCTTGACGTTCGGGCGTGCGACGTTTTCAAGCCATGAGGCGAGATAGTCTTTGAGCGTCACGCGCTCACTGGTGATGCCGATGTTGCCGCTCTTCCATGCGGCATAGGCGGCGACTCCTGCGTCAAAGGCTTCGTCTTCGGTGGCAAAGCCCCCTTTCTCTTTCATGCGGCGCGGATGCTTCGAGATGTCGAAGCTGTAGGAATATGTTTTCCCGCGCTTGCGAATCCGGATTTTGCTCGACATAAATAAAACCTCCTTGAAATAGGAGGCGAATCATGGTAGAATGTAGCCTGCAACGGGCATGATTCGCGTCATGTCTGCCGCTCGTCGTGTTGGTCGCACGGCGGGCGGCTTTTTTAGTTTGTGAGATTAGTTGATTATGGGTCGTGGAACTTTCCGTCAGTCGTATCGTACCATTTTTGTGTACGATAAAAGTCATGATTGTCAGTGATTTGCCTGAGAACACGTCGATATAGGCGTAGAAATGAGGGGATATCTGAAATATCTCGCCATTCATTTTCAGGAGGTGGGGAAACATGACAGAGCAGCTTACCGTGCTCGTCAAGGTAGAACATATCGAGCATCTTGCATTGATTGTGCAGATTGAATTGCATAGTTACTATGTCATTGACTACTGCCGCCCCTTCAGGTAGTACATCTCGCAAAGTAGCTGCTGTTTCTGCGGCAGCTGATTCAGAAAAGATTTCCTTTGTACGAACCATGAAACCGAAGTTATCTTGATCACGAACATCAGTGAGACAAACAGAGTCACTATTATAGTAAAATTCGGTTCCATCTTTTAAAGTGGAAACGTGCAGCCAAAGTTCAGCATTTGCAAAACTGGGGCACAGAGCGACGATAAGAAAAGTGCCCAAGAGGATCAGTGTTTTAGATATTGTCATAATTTACACGCCCCTTTAGCTAGTTCACTCTAAATCATGCAGATACGCGATGGCTTTGTCCAAGATGCGGATCTTGTCGCAGTTGCCGCTCCATCTACGGGCGGCTATTTTTCATGCCCTTTTTGCGTTTCCATCTTCGGATGCTGACCGCGCCTTTTCTTCGGCATCGAGTTCCGCGTCAAGCAAGCGGTGCATTTCGGCGCGTTCGGCGTCGCTGACTCGCTTTTCAGCGGGCGGGGCATCGGTGATGGCTTGGGCGATGTTCCGAATCCAATCTTTAATGAATTGTCGTTGTGTTGGTGTCATGCGGATGTAGCTCTCAAGGATTTCCCGATCAGCCGCATCTAAGCTGCTGTCTTTCAAAAAGAGAGGATTTGCTGTGCGCCGCATTTCTCCTTCGCCTGTCTTTAACCATCTTTCATTGATGTTGAAAGTAGCGCATATCTGTGATATTGCTCGGTCGGTGACAACTCTATTGTCGCTTTCATACAAGCCTATTGTTGTTTGACTAAGGTTGATTCGCGCACCGAATTCTGTTTGATTAAGTCCGCTTTCTTTTCGGATACGTTTGAGACGTTCGCCAATAGACATTTTATACCCTCCTTCAAGTTGTATCATAGCAGAAAAAATAGTCGTTTGCAATAAAAATAAAATTTAGTATTGCTATTTTTAGTCAAAACGAATATAATAATAGTCGAAAAGAAGAAAGAGGGGGGGAGAGCGGTATGGAAAATGTAGTTTTCACGCAAGAAGAAATGCACGACATCGCGGAGATGCGCGATCTGGTGTGTTCTTTGCCTGATCGCGCAAAAATGGAAATTGTCAAAGGCATGGCAATGTTTGAGGCGGGCTATAAGACGGGATTTTTCGATGGTGCACGCAACGCCGCCAAGGATGAGGACGAGAAAAAGCCCGCGTGATGGCGGGCTTGAGGGGGTGAGAGGGTTGAAAGAACTTCTGACAGACGTTTGTGACTACTGCTGCACGCACTCGTTCAAGGAGATTGCGACGACGGTATGGAGGGGCGGCTATTGGTACTATTCGACACATCCGCTTGACTTGGCGGCGTTGGTAATATCTCTGATTGCTCTAGGTGTATCCAGTGCAGGGATTGTAATAGCGATATTATCGCCACGGTGAGGGCGATGAGAGGATGTGACACGATGGAGATCACAGAGATGAAAGCGGTTCGCGAAGTCTTTGGAGTAGACGCCGCGAACAAACTTTTACAGCAAGGTTGGGTTCTTCTTGAAGTTCATTCCAATCATTCGGGAGATAGGGAGGATGGTTTCTCATACTTGCTTGGGTCTGCGGTGCGGTCTGACGTACCAAGAGAATAATAGACGGTCTCTTGCGGATATGGACCGCCATAAGAATCGAACTTAGATACTGCCAATAACACCCAACCATCATCGAGCATTTTGTTTACGATTTCCAAATCACGTGTTTCTGTAACCTTTTTAATGTCATGCAGCTTCAAAACGAACACATCCTTTCCATGTCCATTGTATCACGGGGGAGAGGTGGCAACAAGAATGAGAAGGAGCAGTTGGCCTGCGAGGGGGGTGAGATGAATGCACGTAGATGTCGACCTTTTGCGGAGAACGCTGAAGTATCACGGACTTACGAACGAGGATGCAGGGAAAATTCTCAGCGTATCACGAGATGCTTTTCAGCGAAGGCTTCGCGAAAAGTCGTTTCGCATTGATGAGATTCATACACTCATGCAGGCAATACCGCTCAGCAAAGACGAGGTGTGGCAGATATTTTTCAGCGAATAACAGCCGAAACGCCCGCAAGGGCGTCCGCAGGGGATTGCCTCCCTGCGCTGATGAGGCAGGCAAAAGCGTCCCGCCTCGATGCACGAGGCGAATCATGGTAGAAACGCAAACGAACAGGCGGGGCGCATTCCTGCATAAGGGGGTGGGAGCATGGCAAGAAAGGCCGTCGACGAGGCGGCAACGCAGCTTGTTGCGACGCTTCTTGATGGCATCGCGAAAATAGCCGAGGAGCAGGTCAAGGCTCGCACGGACGAGCTGGCGGCAGAGATTTTGGCAAAGCTGCCGGAAGTGGTGGCGTTGCCGCCGCTGCCCGCAGAGGTGCCGCAGGAGCGGCTGCTGTCGACTGCGGACGTGGCTGAGATGCTGAACTGCTCTGTAGATACCGCCAAAAAGCGTATGGACGCGGGCGACCTCGCCTACATTGTGGAGCGAGGCAGCGACCGCAGGCGAATCCCATACAGCTGGGTGGTGGAGTACATCCACAAGCACAAGCGGTATACGGGACCGCTTGGGAAGAGACGGGAGGCAACATCATGAAGAGCAAGAGAATCCGCCGCAAGGTCGGCATCCGCAAGGGCGGCGTCGCCGTGATTGCCGTCCAGTACGAGGACGGCGAAGTGATGCAGCACACCTTTGACAGGGAGGGACGAGTCGCATGAGGATTTACATCGCGCATCCGTACACGGGCGCGGAGGAGAAGAACTGCGAGCGTGCGTTACGGGCGGAAGAGCTGCTGCGCAAGGCGACGCCAAACGCGGAGTTCTTCAACCCCGTCGGCAGGATGACGGGACGGTTTGAGGGGCTGTCATACGCTGAAGTGATGGCGCAGTGCCTCTCCGAGCTTACCGAGTGTGACGGCATCGTATTTTGCGGAGACTGGAAAGAGAGCACGGGCTGCCGTTTCGAGGCACAGGTAGCACAGAGGTTGAGCCTGCCGCGCTGGTACGGGGTGGATGCCTACGCCAAGATGTGGAGGTGCGTCGAAATCGAGGCGCAGTACGAGGAGGTGGTCTTATGACAGAGACAACACGCATGCAAGAGCTTATCGAGATCTTTTGTGACGCGGATCGGCGTCGGGGACTCACAGCGGAGGAGATCGAGCGGTATTGCCCGACCATCGACGCCGTTGTTGATGCGGTGGGGTGATGGTCGATGAGCTTTGACAAACGTGCATACAGCCGCACGTATGAACGGGAAACATACCATTGGCGAAAAGCGCATCATGTCTGCACGAAATGCGGCAAAGAGGACGCAGAACCGCACAAGACGCTCTGCGCGGAGTGTGCTGCAAAATGCGCTGCAACTGACAAGAAGTACAGGGACTCGCTGGACGAGGAGCGGCGGCGGAGAATCAAGCAACAAAAACAGGCGCAAAAGGATCGTCGCCGAAGCTCGGGGCTGTGTGTAGAGTGTGGGAAGACGGCGGTCAAGGGAAGAAGGTTCTGTCTGGATTGCATGATCAAGACGCGCCGCAGAAATAAGAAGCAATATGACGCGAAGAGGGTGAAGACGATCTTTGCCGATGGTCTTTGCTGCCGCTGCAACGAGCCCGCGCTGCCCGATAAGATGCTTTGCGCGAAGCACTACGACATCGCGCGGCGCAGCATGGAAAAGGTGAATCGCCTGAACCAGGAGAGGAGAACCACGGCCAATCATGTGTGGCGAGGCGATAACGAAATATGTTTCCAGCAAAAGAAAAAGCGCCCGAGCGGCGGCAACCGCTCTGGGCGCAGATGAATAACATTTCACCGTGATTGTATCACGAACGAAAGGAGAAATGCAAGATGAAGCTGCTCAGACTGACCTATGAGAACTTCAAGGCGCAGACGCAGAACATCGTGCTGAACGAGTCCGATGTCGACATCTTCGGCGCGAACGGCGCGGGCAAGACCACAGCGTTTGACGCTTTCACGTGGCTGCTCTTCGGCAAGGACAGCAAGGGGCGCGAACTGTCGGACGACATCAAGACGCGCTCGGCGCAGGACAACGGCGAGGAGCACAGCGTCGAGGCCGTCCTGCAGCTCGACGGCGGCGAGGCCGTCAAGCTCAAGCGCGTCTTTCATGAGAAGTGGACGAAGAAACGCGGCAGCGCGACGGAAGCCTTTTCGGGGCACGATACGGACTTCTTCATCGACGATGTGCCCGCGAAGAAGCGCGAGTACACGGAGCGCATCAACGCGCTTCTGGATGAGGCGCGTTTTAAGCTCCTGACGGATCCGCTCTATTTCAAAAACCAGCTCGGCTGGCAGGAGCGGCGCAAGATTCTCCTCGACATCTGCGGCGACGTTTCGGATGATGCGGTCATCGCCGCGAACAAAGAGCTTGCCGTCCTGCCGGAGATGCTCTGCGGCAAGAGCATCGACGATTACCGCAAGATGGTGCAGGCGTCGCGGACGAAGACGAACGACGAGCTGAAGAAGATTCCCGTCCGCATCGACGAGGTGCGGCGCGGACTGCCCGACGTGGAAGGCGTCATCGAAGAGCCGCTGCGCTTGGAGCTGAAACATTTGCAGGAGCAGAAGGACGAGATCGCCCGAAAGCTCGCGGCGCTCCATGCGGGCGGCGCGGCGGCTGAGAAGAAGCGCAGGATCGCCGAGCTGGAAGCGCGGCAGATCGCCGTCAAGAACCGCTACGAGCAAGAAGTCAACAAGGCTGCACTGGACAAGCGGAAGAAGCGCGGCGAGATGGAAACGGACATCGAACGGGCACAGAGCAGCGTCGCCATACTGAACGGGCGGATGGAAGCCCTGCAAGCCGACATCGCTGCAAAGGGCGATGCTATCCAGAAGACGCGCGACGAATGGCACGCAGAGAACGGCAAGACACTCTCTGTCGATGTCGAGGACGTTTGCCCGACCTGCGGGCAGAATCTCCCGCCCGAGAAAATCGAGGAAGCCCGCCAAAAGGCGCAGGCGGACTTCAACCTCAAGAAGTCCGAAACCCTTGCGGCGATTACCGCACGAGGCAAGAACCTCGCCGCAAAGCTCCAAGAATACGGCGAGGAACTGGAACGGCTGCAGGGCGAGTCAGAAGCAAAGCAGGAAAGAATCCAGTCGATGAAAGCCGCCCTCGCCGCTTTTGCGGCAACGGAAGACACGCTTGCCGACTGCACGCAGGATGCGGAACACCTCGCAGCGGAGCAGGAGAAGAAGCAACTTCTCGCCGAGATTGAGCAGCTTGCCAAAGGCGTGGAGACGGAAGCGTACAAGCTCGAAACGGAGAGGAAAGCCCTCGACCTCGACATCGCAGTGCGGATGGAAACCCTCGGCAAGCTGCAGGCGCATCGGACGGGACTCGACCGCATCGAAGAACTCACGGAAGAGCAGAAGAACCTTGCCGTCCTCTTTGAGGAGATGGAGCACGCGCTTTATCTGACCGACCTCTTTATCAAGACGAAGGTCGAGATGCTCGATGAGCGCATCAACAGCAAGTTCCGCATCGCGCAGTTCCGTCTCTTCGAGACGCAGGTCAACGGCGGCGTGAGCGAGTGCTGCAGCGTCCTCTACGACGGCGTGGAGCGCATGAGCAACAGTCAAGAGATCAAGGTCGGTCTCGACATCATCCGAACGCTCAGCGAGCACTACGGCACGACGACGCCGATCTTCGTCGACAACTGCGAGAGCGTCAGCGAGCTTCCCGCGATGGACGGACAAGTCATCCGCCTCATCGTGAGCGCCGACGACAAGAAACTGCGCATCGTGCGCAAGGACAAGGAACAGGCGGCAGCCTGATAGGAGGAAACGAAAATGGCAAACGAAATGCAGACAATCGCGAACGCCCCGCTGGGCGTCACCGCAGGATTCCAGAGCGCGGAGGGCTTCAATCTCCTGCAGCGCATGGCGACGATGTTTTCAAGCTCGACCTTGGTGCCGACGCAGTTCCAGGGCAAGCAGAATTTCAGCAACTGCGTCATCGCGCTCAACATGGCGCAGAGGCTCGGCGCAGACCCCTTGATGGTCATGCAGAACCTCTACGTCGTTCACGGTACGCCGAGCTGGTCGAGCAAATTCATGATCGCCATGTTCAACCAGTGCGGCCGCTACGAATCCATTCACTACGAGGAAACGGGCGAAAAGGGCAAGGACACGCAGGGCGTCATCGCATGGGCAAAGGAGAAGTCCACGGGCGAAATCCTCAAAGGTTCCGAAGTCACCATCAAGATCGCCAAAGAGGAAGGCTGGTACGCGAAGAACGGCAGCAAGTGGAAGACCATGCCCGACCAGATGCTCCGTTATCGCGCGGCGGCGTGGTTCATACGCACGACTGCTCCGGAACTGTCCATGGGCTTGCAGACTGTCGACGAAGTGACCGACACCATCGACGTCACGCCGAGAAATGCCGTGGAAAAGCCCGTCGAGGAGATCCGCCGAAACGCCAACGCCGAGGAGCTTGTCCCGCAGATGGAAGAGCCGCAGGAAGCCGTGCAGGCGCAGAAGACGGAAGCGCCCAAGGAAACCGCCGCAGCGCCGAAAAGGACGCAGGAGAACGCCGCTGAGGACGCGCAGGGCACGCTTGAAGGGCCGGGCTTCTGATGCTCGGCATCGACTGCTTCGCCTCCGGCTCTTCGGGCAATCTCTACCGCGTGGACGACAGCCGCACTCGCATCCTCATCGAGTGCGGCGTCAGCCTGAAAGAAATTCAGAAGCATCTCGGATTCAGCCTGTCCGCCTGCGCCGCCTGCCTCATCACGCACGAGCACAAAGACCACAGCAAGGCGGTCAAAGACCTCCTGCTTCGCGGCGTGCCGTGCTATATGAGCAGAGGCACGGCACAGGCGTTGCAGGCAGAAGAAGAGCCGTGCGTAGAAATCATCGCGGACAAGGAGACGCGGCGCATCGGCAGCTGGAACGTGACCGCGTTCGGCGTGCAGCACGACGCGAAAGAGCCGCTGGGGTTTTTGCTCGACAACGGAGAAGACCGCGTGCTCTACGCCACGGACACATACTATCTGCGCTACCATTTCCCGCCCTGCACGGTTCTCCTCGTGGAGTGCAACCATTCCTACGAGATCGTCGACCGCCGCGTGAAGGAAGGGAAGCTCGACCGGACGCTCGCCCGTCGCCTCGTCAAGTCGCACATGAGTCTTGAGAACTTCATTGAGTTCCTGCGAGCCAACGACATGACGAGAGTGCGGCAGATCTATCTTCTGCACCTTTCCGACGGCAACAGCGATGCGGAAGGCTTCAAGCGGCGCGTGCAGCAGGAGACGGGCGCGGAGGTCTACATCGCATAAGGAGGAAGATCATGGCAAAGAAAAACGCAATCCAGATTGCGAAAGTCAAGTACAAAGAAAGCGAAGGAAGAATCTTCATCGGCTACACCAGAAAGTCCGACGAATTTACGGACATCCGCACCAGCAACTCAGATGAAAAAGCCGCACCCGAATTTTATGAGGCGATGGATGCGCTCCAAGCCCACGCAGGGAGCATCTTAGGCTTTACGCAAAAGCAAATCGAAAGCCTCCGTCCCCACACGGTGACCTTCAGCTACGACAAAAAGGATCGCATGAGCGCGGTCATTTCCTGCGTATATGAAACGCCGAACGGCAAGAAGACCAACATCAACACGCCGTTGATGCAATGCCCGGTGGAAGACGTGGGGGATATGGGCATCCAGTTTTTCGCAGAAGATACCGTCAAGGCGCTTTGGGACTTGGAGCTGCAGGCGAGGAAATACCTTGACGGCAAGAGAGCGCAGGTCGCTCTCTTCGGCGAAGAAGCGGGAGAGGAAGCCACAGAACCGTCCGTGTGGGACGATATGGGCGAGGGCGAAGAAAACATCGCGGCAATAGCGTCGGGACAAACAGGCGGCGTAGTCGTGCCAATGCGAGGGTGAAATCATGGCTGAACGCAGGATGATGGCGAAATCCGTGATCGAGGCGGACAGCTTCATGGACTTGCCGATGTCTACGCAGTGCCTGTATTTTCACATGCTGCTCCGCGCCGATGATGACGGTTTCATTAAAAATCCGAGCGCAATCCGACGCGCCATCGGATGCGGCTCCGACGACATGACGCTTTTGATTGCAAAAAGGTTTATTTTGCCATTTGAGAGCGGCGTTATCGTCATTCGACATTGGAAGATTCACAATTACATTCAGAAAGACAGATACCGTCCATCGGACTGCGAGGAAGCAAAACAGATCGAGACGGATGCCAACAAAGCCTATAAAATCAAGGCTTCTGAGGCTCTGTATCCAGAGTGTATCCAGAATGTATCCAGAATGGATACAGAATGTATCCATTCTGGATCCGTAGGTAAGGATAGGTTAGGTAAGGATAGGTTAGGTAAGGGTATATATGCTGCTGCTGCTGACGCGCGTGCGCGCGCGAGGGAGCCGGATTCTCAAAATCGCGACGAGAAAATTTCTGCGAACGAGATGCATGCCGTTGCATCCGCCGCATCTGACGAGCAGGCTGCCGTGTCTGCCGAAAAGGAGCAGGCCGTTGCTCCTCCTGCCGGGGCGTATGCCGTTGCGCCCATGCTGACCGGGACGTGTGCTGCTGCGTCCCACGATGACGAGGCGCATGCTGCTACGCCTCTGACACAAGACAAGGCAAGCCCTGACCGAGAGGCCGTTCTCGGCGGGGACACGCCAAAGAGGCGAGAGCATGCCGTTGCTCTTGCGACAACCGACGACGCAGGGCTTGACGAGAATGCCGTTTCTCAAGAGCCGATGTCGAATGCCGAGGCGTATGCCGTTACGCCTGAACTCTCTGCCGAGGGGGATGCCGTTCCCTCCGAGATGGCCGGATCGAAGGCGGAGAATCGTGAACTGGGGGAAGTCGTCAAAGCCTTTTGCGACAACCTTCAACCGGGCGCAGGCCCGATGGCGCTCGAACAGGTGGCGGATGCATACGACACCTACGGGGCTACATGGTGCCTTGCCGCTATTCGCGAAGCCGCGGAGAGCGGAGGCAGGTCAATCCAGTACGTTTGCCGCATCTTGGAGCGGTGGCGACGAGATGGTTTCAAGACAGGGAAAGGGGGGAAAGCCTGTGGAAAAGCTGGAAAACATTCTGGCACGGATGGAGGCGCGTCGAGGTGCGAAGACTTCGACGACACCGACCGAAAACACGTCTATCCGTGGGACGTACAACCTCTCAGCGGAGGCGCTGGAAGCAAATCGTAGCCGAATCCTCTCCGTCGAGCAGGCGCAGGACGTGTGCCGCGGATGCAGCGGAGAGACATGCAAGCAAAAGACGCCGGGCATGATTCCAACGCTCGATGTCGTCGGCGGGCAGCTCTACGAGGGCTATGCCATCTGCCGTCACGAGCGCAATCGCCGTGCACAGGGGAGAATCAACCGACTCTTGCAATCGGCGCAGATTCCGCGTGCCTACGCGTCGGACACGTTCGACGATTACGAGGTCACGGCGGGAAACCATGACGCTGTTCGGGCAGCGCATTGGGTGCTCATGCCGAAGAATCGGCGCGGCATCTTCCTGTATGGCAAGCGCGGCACGGGCAAGACGAAGCTGGCGGCCATCATCGCCAACGAAAAGGCAAAAGCTGGATGCTCCGTGTTGTTCTCCTCTGTGCCCGATCTCATGGCGGACATTCGCTCGGCCTTTGACACAGGGATGACGTCGAAGGCGGTGCGAGCCGTGAAAGAGACGCCGTGCCTCGTCTTAGACGACCTAGGGAGCGAGAAGATGAGCGAGTGGGTAGGCGAGCAGCTGTTTTGCATCGTCAACCACCGCTACAACCAGAGCCTGCAGACCATCGTGACGAGTAACTACAGCCCGAAAGAGATTCTCTTGCACATGGCGACGCGCGACCGACGCGGATATGTCATCGACGACATGCAGGCGCAGCGCATCTTGAGCCGCATTTATGGCATGTGTGAGCGCGTGGAAATCAAGGGCGCAGATTGGCGCATGAGGGTACAGCAGAGCGCACTTTTCGAGGAGGCAGGCGCATGAACAAGGCAATCCTCTTGGGGCGGCTGACAAAAGCCCCGGAGATCAAGTACACGCAGAGCGGCAAAGCGGTCGCGTCCTTCACGCTCGCCATCGACCGCCGAAAGGGCGCGAACGGCGAGAAGCAGGCAGACTTTATCTCGTGCGTCGCATGGGAGAAGACTGCAGAGACCATCGGCAACTACTGCGGCAAGGGACAGCAGATCGCCGTCGAGGGGCGCATACAGTCGCGAAGCTACGAGGCGCAGGACGGTTCGAAGCGCTACGTGACGGAGGTCGTTGTGCAGAGCATGGAGTTCTGCGGCAAGAAGAGCGACAACGCAGGGCACGGCGCGAACAATGCAGCAGATTTCCGAGGCGAGGAAATCCCGTTTTGAGGCCGAGGAGGGAGCGTCATGAACGAGTATATCCCATGCAAGAGGCGCGACCCGACGGCATGGGAAGCCATCGGGCGGGTGCGGCGCGAGGAGAAGGAGCGCAGGAAGCGCGAGACGCAAAAGAAAGAGCGCGAAGTTGACGAGGAGAGGAGCGAAGAAGATGCGAGAATACAAGGCCGTCGTCCTCGGCGATCCGGTCGCGCAGGGCAGACCGCGATTTAGCCGTCAGGGCGGCTTTGTCAAGGCGTACGACCCTGCCAAGAGCCGTGACTACAAGCAGTACGTCCGACTCGTCGCCAGCGAGGACGCGCCTGCGGTGCCCGTGACGGGAGCCGTGTTGCTCTCTCTCAAGATTTACAGGGCGCTCCCGAAGTCGATGAGCAAGCGCAAGCGGGAGGCGGCGCTCGCGGGGCAGCTGCGACCGACGACCAAGCCGGATGTGTCTAACGTGCTCAAGGGCGTGGAGGACGCGCTGAAGGGCGTGTGGTATGCGGATGATAGCCAGATTGTGGGCTACGGCGTACTGGGCAAATGGTACAGCGAGCGCCCGCGCATCGAGATTGCAATGCAGGAAATTGAGGAAATGGAAGAAAATAGCAAGACGCTCTAGGAGGCGCGTAGAACGATGATTTTATAGCATGGTATAGCGATGTATAGACTACGGCATAAAAAGCCCGCAGGAGTGAATCTGGAGCGAATGAGAGGCATATACACATGATGGAAAATGTGAAATATCCGCAGGACGAGGAAAAAACGAATATCGATACATCGATTTCGCCTGGGGAGCAAGGGCGTGTGGAGTAAGGAGCGGTGGAGTGAAAAAGCGAATCTATGCGGCGTACCGAGGTGACGAGTATCGCGGCGATGGGACGTTGGAGCAGATTGCCGCTATGGAGGGCGTAAGCGTCGCGACGGCCAAGTTCGCGGCGACAAAGACGGCGCGGCGGCGGGCTGAGGCGAAGAAGGGGAATCGCTCGAAGGGCGCATTGCTCTTGGAATTTATTTGCAAGGAAGGAGAAGATGCATGAGACACGGGGGACAAAGAAGCCGTCGATTTGAGCGGCGACAGAGGGAGCGCATGGCGCAGAAGCAGCTCATCGCCAAGGGACGCGAGGCGGCGCGTGCGATCCAGAGGCAGAAGCATGGCATTGAGCTGACGCAGGAGGGGCGTTTGGCGTTGGTGTACGCTTTTAGGTATGCGCTCAAACAAGGCGTAGTGGGGCTGGGAAACGTGCATAAAGTGATAAAGCCACACCTTGCGGAATTTCGGACGGAGGTGCTGGAACGCATGGTGATGGACATTGAAGTGCATTGGGCAGCCACTGTCCATAAGATGGAGCGGCATTGTCTCGCAGGCAGAGAGCAGGAGAATTTCTTTGCGATGCTCGTGCGCGAGATTGAGAGGAGGAAGCGCGGTGGAGCAGGAAGCGGCAATGGGAATGCTTGAGAATTTGGGAAAGTTGCGGAAGTTGCTGGCCGATTATGATCGGGAAATGCAGCGGCTCAAGACAGAAAACGAGTGGTTGAAGATGGTGCTGAGCGACTGCGAGAAGAAGCGCGTCGATGAGAAGGGCGGGCGCATCGTTGATATGACGAGGCCGCAGCCGTGTGTGAAATACATGCAGCGGTATTTGGGCGAGGACAAGAGTTTGTACCTTGTTGGGCGCTGCCTCGCACAAGTCGACCAAGAGCGAAAGGAATGCCTTGAGGCTCTGACGGATTGTTTTGGTGCCAAAAGTGGCGCAAGAGAACATCTCTCCGAGGAGTTGACGGACGTTGTGACGGCAGCCACGACGGCGCTCCATATGCTGGGGTACGACGAGGAGGCGCGTGGGAAGTTGCAAGAGCGCGTGAATGAGAAAAATCGCAAGAGAGGGTATTGGTGATGGAGGAGATTTGAAATGGACATAAAGCGATACCAACGGATGAAAATGGAAGAACTCAGAGCGCAACCCCAAGAAGTGTTGCAAGAATTGGCACGACTGAAACAGAAAAACGGAAAT
>ERZ773083.1504-NODE-1504-length-15727-cov-5.465480_pt1 | contig 15727 bp, 16 predicted proteins | sample MGYA00511465_ERZ773083 | MGnify/ENA primary metagenome ERZ773083 (study PRJEB29015, sample SAMEA2738001) | human oral metagenome | biome: human oral; feature: human-associated habitat; material: dental | place: China | collected 2060 ... | reverse complement strand
GTGGAACAATAGGAAAAGCTATTGTATTTGATGGGCAAGATTCTTATTTTCAAGATAGTAATATAGTGTGGTTATCACATGATGAAACTAAAGTTTTAAATAGGTATTTGTATTATTTTTATCAAATTATCAATTGGAATCCATCCACAGGAGGAACAATAAGTAGACTATACAACTATAATTTAGTAAATATAAAAATAACCTTACCTCCAATAGAAATTCAAAATAAGGTTGTAAAAGTATTAGATAAATTCCAAACTCTTCTTGAAGACACCAAGGGACTACTCCCGACAGAGATAGAACAAAGAAGAAAACAATATGAATATTACCGAGAAAAACTATTGACATTTGATTCTGATTGTGGTAGTCAGTCAGTCAGTCAGTCAGTCAGTCAGTCAGTCAGCTAATTTCTAACAGTTTCTTTAGAATTTTAGCTGAGGCGGCTGACTTTGTAGGTATAGACATCAACAATAATATTGAGTGGAAAACTCTTGGGAGTATAGGGAGTTTTGAGAATGGAACAGGTATGCCGAAAACCTTGTTTGATGAGCAGGGTAGCGTAGGAGCGATTCACTATGGGCATATATATACAAAATATAATAAGTTTGTTGTAGAACCTATTGTAAAAGTAAGTTATGAAAATAGCAGTAAACTTAAAAAAGTAAAACAGGGAGATTTGGTAATTGCAAAAACATCTGAAAACTTGGATGATGTTATGAAAACAGTAGCTTATATAGGAATAGAAGATGCTGTAACAGGTGGTCATGCAGCTATATTTAAGCATAAGGAAAATGCAAGATATTTGGCATATGTACTTAACGGAACGAATTATGTTCGTAGACAGAAAGACAAGTTGGCAAGGGGAGTCAAGGTTATTGAACTATCAACTTCAGATATGGAAAAAATAAAGATCCCTCTTCCCTCCATCCCTGTCCAAGAGCATATAGTTTCAATCCTTGATAAATTCGACACCTTGGTAAATGACATAAAAAACGGATTACCGAAAGAGATAGATCTAAGGCAAAAACAATATGAATACTTTCGAGAGAAACTTTTAAATTTTAGTAAGTGAGCATATATACATTGATTATACCTATTTCGATAAATTATGGTTTGCTAGGGAGTTGGCAACATAAACAATAGCTATGTATCTACCCAAAACCATATACAGCTATTTCTTGCGGGTTGGTGATTACAGAAACACTCCCTATTTCAATCTTTTTAGCGGTTAGTACTGTTAATAAAGTGAGTTACAAATTTTACAGACGAGGACTGTTCGAGTGCAGCTCGCCACGGAGTAGGCGAGCACACGAGTTCCGCAGTCTGTACTAAATTTGTCGAAACTTTATTAACAGTACTGCGGGTATGATTGAAATAGGGAGTGTTTCTGTTAATTATTACTGCCTAATTGTTTACGTTACTAAACTACCCGATAAATCATTAAATTATCAAGTTCCTATATCAGTATAATTATAACTGTCAGCATCCGGCAGTTATTATAATTCATAAAATTTTGATTGCTTATTATCTTCTTATTAGGATATAATTTAGCTAAAACTTAATGAGGTAAAGCTATGAGTAAACTTCTGATTATGGGTGAAGCATTAGTTGAAATAATGCGTGAAGGAGAAGATATTGAACTGTATACACCTGCTTATTTCAAAGGACCTTACCCAAGCGGCGCTCCGGCAATCTGTGCTTCTGCCGCTGCAAGAATGGGCTGTCCTACAGCCTTAATAAGTGGCGTCGGTAAGGATGACTTCGGTAAATGTCTGCTTGACAGAATGAAAGAGTTAAATATAGATATAAGTCATGTAATTACCAACCCTCAGATAGCAACTGCCTGTGCCTTTGTTACTTATTTTAGTGACGGCTCAAGAAAATTTATCTTCCACATGGGCAATACTCCTGCGGTTGAGGCTAAAGCTCCCAAAGCTGAGGACTTTCCGAATATTGAAATTATGCATATTATGGGATGTTCTCTTATGGCAAAAAAAGAATTTGCCTTAGAGATACTAAAGGCTATGCATGAGTTTAAGTCTGCAAAGGCAAAGATATCCTTTGATCCTAATATAAGAACCGAGTTAATGACGGACGAAAGTATTTATAATATTATCGAAGAAGTTATGCAAAATACAAGTTTCTTCCTACCCGGAAGAGATGAGCTTCTTTCTATAAGTAAAAAGGACAATATAGAAGATGCCATAGAGCATTGTTTTAATTATCCGAATATGGAGATTATTTTACTTAAAAACGGTTCAAAAGGCTCTACTCTTTACAAAAAGGGTGCTAAGCCAAAGTCCTATCCTGCATACAAGGTTACACAGCTTGATGCTACCGGTGCCGGCGATTGCTTTGACGGTGCCTTTCTTGCCGAGTTAATAAAGGGCAGTGATATAGACTTTGCCGTAAGTGCGGCAAGTGCAGCAGGTGCTTTGAATGCTGCGGCTTTCGGACCTATGGAGGGTGATATAAGCCCTGAAAGTGTAAAAAAGCTTATATCTGAACAATCAAATTAATATTGTAAATTTTTGAGCTTATAAAAACTTTGATAAATTATTTTTAAAGGAGAAAGATATGAAACAAGCGATTTTAACCAAACTACAGACAATTGAATTTAGTGAAACCGACAAGCCGAGCCCTGCTGCCAATGAGGTCTTGGTAAAGGTTAAAAATGTAGGTATCTGCGGTTCCGATATACATGCCTTCCACGGTAAGCATCCTTTTATGTCATTTCCTATAAGACTTGGACATGAAATGTCGGGAGAGATAGTAGAGCTCGGTTCTGATGTTAAAAACTTAAAGGTCGGAGAGCTTATGACTATGATGCCTCAGATTTTTTGTAAGCATTGCGATCCTTGTAAAGATGGGCGTTACAATATCTGCGACACCATCAAAGTTATAGGTTGCCAGACTCCGGGTGCTGCCTGCGAGTATTTTACAGTACCTGCAGAGCTTGTAAAGACTATTCCTTCCGGGCTTGATGCACAGCTTGCGGCAACTGTAGAACCTGCTGCGGTAGGTGTTCATGCGGTAAGGATACCCGGAAGTGTAAAGGGCTTAAATGTAGTGGTTATGGGAGCAGGTACTATAGGAAATGTAACTGCACAGGCAGCTCTTGCAGAGGGCGCTAAGTCAGTTCTTATCACGGACCTTTCAGACTTTAGACTTGAGCTTGCTAAAAAATGCGGTATTACACATACTGCCAATACTTCAAAGGTAAGTATGCAAGAAGCTGTAGATAAGGCTTTCGCAGGCGAAAAGGCGGATGTATTCTTTGAATGTGTAGGTATAGGCGCCACAGTCAACTCAGCTATTGAAAGTGTTAAAAAAGGCGGCAGCATAGTTATAGTAGGTGTGTACGGCTACAACCCTGAAGTAAATCTTGCTTTGATTCAGGACAGAGAGATCAATATCCTAGGTACGCTTATGTATATAGAAAAGGATTTCCAAGACGCTATAGATTATATGGCAGCAGGCAAGATCAATATGAAACCTTTGATCAGCAAGGTATTCCCATTTGAAGATTATCAAAAGGCTTTTGAATACATAGAAGAGAATAAGGATGAGAGCGTAAAGGTAATGCTTGAGGTATAGTTAGATTAGAGCGGACTATGCTTAATGCCAAAGCAATATTGTAGATGTATATGCACATAGCTTGAAAGCAGGACTTAATTCTTAACACTGTGTATATCCATCCGACCACCTTAACTATGCACTTAAGGTTACAGTTCAGGTAGCTCATTCATCTTCTTCAAAAAATCTGCCAATTTTATTTTTCACTTGACATATTTGATAGTATATATTATCATTACTTAGCATTTCATCAGCGGGTGTGGTGGAATTGGCAGACACGCAAGATTTAGGTTCTTGTGGGCGACCGTGCAGGTTCAAGTCCTGTCACCCGCATGAATTTATAAAATAAATACCACAAAGCACTAACTTTCCTTGTTACTGCCTTGTGGTATTTATATTTATGATTGTTTACTATATTCCTATTTGCTGCATCCTATGCATCAAAATTCAGACTTAAGCTAATGTACCGCACTGTTGATACTTCAACTACTCTATTCTTATAAGTTTTTTATCTTCTACAGCCTCTTCTTTATCTTTTGGAACAGAAAGCTTTAATATTCCGTTCTCATAAGCAGCTTTTATATCCTCTTCTTTAACTGCTGAGCCTACATAAAAGCTCCTTACACAAGAACCTACCTTACGCTCACGCCTTATGTAGTTTCCGTTGTCATCCTTCTTATCATCACTTTCCTCATGCTTTGCAGATATTGTAAGATAACCGTTCTTAAGCTCTGCCGAAATATCTTCTTTATTAAATCCGGGAAGTTCCACACTTAACTCATAATTGCCATCAACTTCTTTTATATCAGTCTTCATGCTTGGTACAGATTTTAATGCAGGCAGATCTGACATCCAAAAATCATTATTAAAAAAATCATCAAATAATCTATTAGCTTTTCTTGGTAATAACATAATCTTTTCTCCTTTACCTATTAATAATCTATATAAATCAATACATGATGTATATGTATTATTTGTTATATATAATATATAACACTTGTTATTAGTAATGTCAAGAGTTGAGTACCATTTTTTTTGTGAATATTTTGTGAATATGCTTACAGTTCAGGTAGGATATTCATCTTCGTCAAAAAAACTAAAAATGTTTAATTTTTATCTATAAAATACCACAAAGCACTAACTTTCCTTGTTACTGCCTTGTGGTATTTATATTTATGATTATCAAATAATCATTTACTATATTCCTATTTGCTGCACCCTATGCATCAAAATACTTTCTTAAACATTCAAAGGTTTGTTGACTGATGTAATGCTCTATTCTACAGGCATCATCTTTTGCAGTCTTTTCATCCACGCCTATTTTTACTAAAATATCAGTCAATACATGATGCCTTTCCAGTGTCCTTTTTGCAATTGCCAAGCCTTTGTCTGTAAGCAATATCTGACCGTCCGGCTCTATAGTTATAAAGTCGTTTTCACGAAATTTTTTCATTTGCTCACTTACGGTAGGTTTGGAATAATTCATTTCCCTTGCTATATCTACAGAACGTACATAACCGGTACTTTGCTGTAATCTCAATATAGTTTTAAGATACATCTCAGCAGCTTCTTGTATTACCAACACTATAAGCACCTCCTTCTAAACTCAATCGACTAAACTTTAATCAATTTTTTATTCATTTTCTTTTAATAAAAGAGCAAGCTCCGTTTTATACATTTTATTAAGAGCAAAGCTTGCAGCTACCGGTCCGATAAATATTCCCACCAAAAGACTTGCAAGGCTTAAGTAAATCATTTGTATAAGCCCCGGTTCCAAGAACGGCAGTTTAAGAGAAAGACTTATAGCCGGACCGAACAACATAGCTATGCAAAAGCCCAGAACAGTTCCTATTACAGCACCTATAAGGTTGATTATGTATATCTCGCTAAGCACTATATTCATTAACTTACGCTTAGTTGCCCCAAGTATTCTTAAAGTTGCAAATTCTCTTTTTCTTTCTTTTATTGAGAAATTATATACTATTCCAAGTACTAAAAGTACCATAAGCCAAAGCACTCCCATAAGTATATACACATAAATCAAAATATTTTTCATATTTGAAGATACTTCCGACATCATTTGCTTAGAAAGCAGTGCATACACTCCCTCTGATTGAAATGCCACTCTTATATTCTTAAGCACCGCCACCGGATCTGCGTCCTTTTTAAGCTTTACCATTACGGAAGATATCAGATTTTCATTATCAGCTATAGGAAGGTTAAGTATTTTTTCATACTCTTTGGCAAGTTTTCTGGTCTGCTCCATACTCATAAACACACTCTCGTCAAATCCCATACCGGTCTTGTCAAGCTTTGCCTTTATCTTAAAGCCTTGGTTAAAAAACTTAACCTCAGAGTTATGATTTCCCTGTATATTGTATCCCGCTATTACTTCATTATCGGCTAATTTATTGTCTATTCGTGAGGTAAGCCATGCACCTACAATAAAATCATCTTTTAAGTCCACACCTATTATCTGAATAGGAAATGAGCAACATCCGGCACTTAAAGTCGCAAGGTAGAGTTGAGGGCTGACCTTTTCCACTCCATCAATCTTGCTTACCCTCTCAGCAACGCTTTTATCAAAAAAGAAACTGTTAGGCTCCCCTCTAAGTATCGCTCCTGTGATTTTACTGTCATAGCCTTCCGGCACAACTATGATATCGGCTCCCATACGATTGGCTAGGGAGCTGATACCGTTTTTTAAGCTCATAATTAAAAAACTGCTTAAAAATATTACAAAGCATAAAATAGCTGTAAGTAAAATCATAGGATAAGTTCTTGATGCTTTATTTTTTATATTCTTCTTTGCAAGTCCGAGAGTATCCAGTCTATCCAACTCAACTCCTTACTTGGCATTTTCCAATGCCCTGTTTACAGCAACTTTAAAAGCTTCATAGGACTGTGTAGCACCGCTTACCGCATCAACCTTGGATATATCCTTTGAAACCTCAAGCGCAGGAGCATACTGTGCCGCACCCGCTACGGAATCCTGAGCCTTCTTGTAAAGCCCCTCATTATTGGTATCCTTACCGTACTCTTCACCCTTTTCCTTGCCTTCTGAGTTAAGATTTTCCGCAGTAACTTTACTTATAACGGAATCCTTGATTTCTATAGTAACTCTCATCATTCCGCCATGCTCGTCCTTATCACTCTCACCCGTGTAGGTTCCGTCTTTATAAGCCACTGACTCAGCACTTGCCTTGGCAGCCTCTGTCACGGACTCGCCGGATGCGGAGTCGGCAGACTCTCCTTTGCTTGAGCATGCCGTTAATGCCAAACCTAAAATCACACCAAAGGTTATAATACCTTTTCTCATAACAACTACCTCCTTATCTTTATAGCTGTTCATAAAAAGAAAGTAACACTTTATATAGCAACCTTTTACTTTATTTACTGCTGCATTTTGTATTACTTGTTCTTAGCATAACAGCTCCTTTATAAGTAATAATACTTTTATATAAAAGAAAAACTTAAGCTGCCACAAAAACATCTATATCTTGTAACAGCTTAAGTTTATTTTATATTATTTTAAATTTAATTTCAAGTAAATACTGACAAGCTTTTAGCTTAGTTTGCACTTGAGCTTGTTTCTGTAATTGCGTCAACCGCTACTGAACTTGCATCCTTCACAGCACTTTCTGCCGCATTGCCCGCACTTTCTGCTGCTGAACTCATTTCATTCATAGCACTCTCTGCTGCTGAGCTTACATCACTCATAGCACTTTCTGCCATTGAGCTTGCCTGCTCTTCCTTGTTCTGTCCGCTACATGCTGTAATTGCAAGACCTGCTACAAGTACTGCCATTATTAAACTCTTCTTCATAATTTACCTCCTATGATTAAGCAAACCACCGTGAAACAGCCACACCGACAAAACCTACACAACCGATACCGCAATTATTGCAGTATCAGCATCTTAATTGTTACAGTTTGGGTAAAGCATTCATATTTGTAAAAAAAATTAAAATATTTAAATCTTATTTATAATTTAAACAAAAATAAATATCTGCACCGACCTGATAAACATACATACATATATAATATATCAAGTAAAAGCTTGCTTTTATACGTACATATCCAAGCTACTCAAACCGTAACTCTTAATTCAAAAGTTCACGATAAGTTCATATATTGTTAACATCGTATACATATATACGACTTTGGGCATTATAGCACATTGATATTATATAGGCAATAACTTTATAAAAATCTTAAACATTTCTATATGAACTTCTTCAAATTTTCGTTTGTAGCATTTTCATCTACAACGGGGCGGCTTCTTTTTTTCTTCTCTTCTCTGCTTATCCTACCGTGCTCCAAAACTATCATTCTCTCAGCCTCATCTCCTACTTCGGGGTCATGAGTAACCACTATTATAGTACTCCCGGCATTATGCAGCTTTTCAAAGATGTCCATAACTATATACTCATTCTTTTCATCCAGGTTTCCTGTTGGCTCATCCGCAAGAAGTATGCTGGGATGATTAATAAGTGCTCTTGCTATACACACTCTTTGCTGCTCACCGCCTGAAAGCTGGTTCGGAAGGTGTTTTGCTCTATCCGCCAGACCTACAGCCTCCAAAGCTGCCATAGCCTCTTCCTCATCCGGCATGGAATGGTAGTATTGAGCCATCATGATATTCTCAACTGCCGTAAGGTAATTAACCAAGTGGAATTGCTGAAATATAAGACCTATCTTATCCCTTCTTATTTCAGTAAGCTCCTTTGGTGAAAGCTTTGAAATATTGGTTCCGTCAAGTATAACCTCTCCTATGGAAGCCTTGTCCATACAGCCTATAATATTCATCATAGTGGTTTTACCGCTTCCCGAAGGTCCCATAATGGCAAGCCATTCTCCCTTTTCAACAGTAAGATTTATATTATCCAGTGCCTTAAGTTCTCCATATATCTTAGACACATCTTTTAATGTCAATATATTCATAGATCAATCCTTTCTTATTCTCCTCTGAGAACTAATGCAGGCTCTATATCCACCGCCTTGCTTACCGGATACAGACACGCTAACACTGTTATTATTACTGAAACCAGAATAGTTATAGGTACTAAAGGCCATAAAAATGACACCTTTCTGGCAAATACGCTCATACTTACCTGTAGCGCAAAGAGGTATCCGAAACCTGTTCCAAGTCCGCCTCCTACTATACCAAGCACCATGCCCTCACCTAAAAAGTCCATTATAACCCCATTATTGGAAGCTCCAAGTGCTTTTTTAAGTCCTATTTCCTTTCTTCTTTCCGTAACTACCGCCATCATAGTCGTGGATACACATATCATCATAATAAATAAAACTATAAATGTAACTATCCATACCAATGACTGTAATTTGTTTAATACAAGATCCTGAGACTGTGTAACCCTTCTGACCGGTCTTGGGGTAAGGGCTGCATCTTTTGCCGCTATGTCTGCACTTATTTTCTCAAGCTCTTCCTTGTTCGCCTCTATACTGCACTCCACTACATCAAGATCGGTTCTTCCTATGATTTCCGACAGGTCTGTAAGACTCATAAATATAAGCTCCTCTTCCTTACCTCCGGTAGTAACTATACCCGATACTTCAAAATCCGTAGTGGCGTCCTCCCCCGTGCTTTTTGGTGTAACAAGGCTTATCTTTTCACCCAGTGAAAGATCAAGTGCCTTGGCGATCTCATTTCCTACAAGGACCTGTCTTGTTTGAGAGGGCCAATCTCCGTTGATTAGCCAATACGGACTGCTTGCCTTAGCACCCTCAAGGTCTGTTCCGGCTATTATATAGGGCTGCTCATTGATTTTCGTATTCTGATATATATATGGTGCTATACCTACCCTCTTATCCGCAGGTATAACTTCTTCTATTTCCTTAAGCTGTTCATAGCTTATCTTCTCATCCGCACCTGTAGGTATTACCAAAAGGTTGGCTCCGTAGGAACGAAATGCCTTACCCATCTGTTTCGGTATGTCATAATATATCGTTACAAGACCCGAGAGAATAGTTGCTCCCATGGCTATTGCAAGTAAAGCAGTAAGCATTCGTGATTTTCTTCTGGATAATGATGCCATTACCATCTTTAAGTACATATTTCTCTTTTTTAACATATCCTCGTCCTACCTTCCATGTAACACTTCAGTCGGGTTAAGGTTAAGCAAATACCTTATAGCAGGTATACTTCCAAGTAAGGTTACAAGAAGTATTAAAATCATAACTATGGGAATAACCATAGGCGCAGGGGTGATGGCTGAACCGAATACCCTGAATCCTATAACCTGTGTAAGTCCCAGCCCTACAAAATATCCTGCCACCGCTCCTATAATTCCGGTTATGATTATCTCTGTAAGTATTATCCCTATGATCCTTGTGTTACTTGCTCCTATAGCCTTTTGCAGTCCTATCTCCGTACGCCTGTCCATAACGCTGGCTGTAACCAAGTTGGAAATACCAAGTGCCGAACCTATAAGACTTAGCACCGTAATAAGTATCATAAGCAGGGTGGTTTTATTAAGTATATCTCCCTCAGACTCCGCCACCTGTCTTATCGGTTTGGCTACCGAATCAGTAATTACTTCCTGTATCTGATAGCAAATGGCACTTACATAGGCGGTACAATACCATACTTCCCATTCTTTTACAGTAAGGGATAATGGATTTCTTGCAGCCTTTCTTGCCAGATCGTTATCAGGTGTTGTTAAGGCACTTACCTCTATACTGTTTACCACATTGGTCTTATCTGCAAACTCCTGTGCAAGTTTTAATGTAGTATATATATACGCATCTTCATCACTGCCTGACTCGTATATACCCTTTACCTTAAGATTCTTTGTAAGATACTCGGAACTTAAACTAAGCTCATCCCCTACTTTGTATCCGTTCCTTGCGGCATAAAGAGAACCCAGCATAACGGCTTCTTCATCGTCCTTAAGCCATTCTCCGTCTATAGTCCACCAATTCTTTAGGTTTATCATACCTGTGTCAAGGTCTTCACCGGTATCAAGACTCATGTGATGTGCATACCATGTACCGACTAATTTGACCTTTTCACTGTCGCCGTTTACATTTACCCTTGTATTAAAATACGGTGTGTAATCAACTACATTGAATGCCCAGAATATAGTTTTTATATTGCCAAGCTCATCTTCTTTTAAGTACTTATTAGTCCCATCGTCATCACCTGACATGCCGTATATATCATCCAGCAAGGAAGCCTCCTTAGCCACGACATTTATATTGGCACCGTAGGCTTTCAACTCCTGATTTACCTTATCCCCTACTCCAAGCATGGTATTAAGCATGGAAGTGGACAGGCTTGCACCCAGTGCTATGGTAAATGCTATCATAAGCATCTTTCCCTTTTGCCTGAATAAGGCACCTCTAATCATTCTAAAAAACATTTTTCCCCCTCCGATTACTTAAACACATAGGATAGATTTTCTAAAACTTCTATATCTATTTTTATCTTCTGGTCATGTACTTTATATTCAAAAGGTATAGGGTTACAGCCCCCTTTAAAACCTATAGTTCCCTTATTCATAACTACATCACAAAGCTTACACACGACCTCGTTATTCCTTTCAAAATATCCGCTGGGACCGCATATTTCACAGGCATCAAGACCCACTCCGTAAGAACCCTGTGACTTTTGCACCACTATAAATCTCACCTTTTTACCGTCTCTTGCTTCATAAACATACCTGTGCAAATGTCCGTCCGACACGCTATCAAGTGTTATTTCTATATGTCCGTTTTCAAGCTTATAATCTTCCGGTGCAGACAGGGGAACTTCTCTGTTAGCATAGGTTTTTATAACCGACAGGGAAAGAATGTTAATAATCATTACAAATAAGAAAAACTGTGCAAGATGTCTTCTTCTTCTCATATTGTATACAATCTTCCTGAACTCCGCATTATTTCTATAGCTTTCCGTTATCTTAATATTTTGCAGCCACAATATTACAGGCACTATAATCAGCACTGCCATAAGAGCGAAGTCAAATATCCTCGCATTGTTTGTAATATAGGCGGTAATAACGAATACTGTAGAATTTTTAGGAATAATCTTTAATGAATACAGTCTGCTGACTATAACATTAAGCTGTGTGATACCCCTTACAAGCATACTGAAGATAAGTATTCCCTTAAGTTTACTTGAGTCAAGCTTCATACCTGTTCTGTATATAACAAAAAGTGATAAAAGAAGCATTATTATGGCAAGAACAAAACCTATAACTCTAAAAAGTACTATAGTACTTACCGCACTTTCTCCATAATATACAAATGAATCAATTTGCAAAAAGAAAGAAGGCATATAGCAAAAAAATGAAGAAATTATATTGATAGATACCAGACTTCCCAATAAATTTTCAAATACAACTTCGCTTTTTGATTTGATCTTTTTTTCGAATACTAATATAAAAATAATAAATATTGCCGAGATTATAACCGGAATCATACTGTAAAATCCGAGATTAGCCCTATTTACATAATTAGGCAGTCGTCTTATATAGGCTGATATTAAGGCACTTATTATACCTGCTACTACCGAAAAGCTAAGCACATAGGCTTTCTTTTTAGGATTTGCCGTCCTGTAATAGGCTGCCAATATGGCTAAAATAAGAGGAAAGGCTATAATCTCCTCCATGGTCTTTATAAATATCTTTAAAATACTGCTACCTCCTGTCTAAAGCAATTACATATTACAAACCAAAGGGCTGTCGCAAAATGAACTTTGCCACAGCCTCTTTGTTTATTAACTAATTTATGTATTATCGGTACTTATCTTACCACTGTGGACCGTTCCACTCAAAGTCATCCCACTCAACTACTAAAGGCTCAGTCCAGAATCTTCCGGTTACACCTGTCTCAGGATCTGTGTGTAAAAGATACTCGTTACCCGGTGCTGAAATCTCAAACTTAACCTTGTACTTACCTACACCGTCTTCAAACTTGATGTTTGCTCCGTAGTGTGGACCGTCAGAAGCATTCATAGGCATGAAGGCTATTTCCTGAACCTTATCTGAACCTTCTTTTTGAATATATGCCTTAACCTTTAACCATGGAACAAAGTCTCCCTTACCGTAACCGAGTGTTGCTCCCTCTGCTGAAGCTGTGATGTCCGCTTCTATATGAGCATCAGCCTCCGCCTTAGGTATACTGTTGCCTGCCGGCTCCATATCTACAGGCTGGAAGTATACACCTGCTACAACCAGCGGTCCTATTTCCTGCTCGTCTCCTATAGGAAACTCTTCAAAACCTCCACCTACAGCCGGTGCCTCCGCACTTGTTTCAGCCGCTGTTGTCTCTGCCGCTGTTGTCTCCGTTTTGCCTGAAGTACAGCCTGCAAGTGAAAGTGCAGCTACTGCCGCCAACACTGACATCTTAACTATTAGATTCTTCTTAAACATAAAACCTCCCTTTGCCGACTTTAATTTTTATTTTTTTGTTCCAACTCGGCTTTTATTTTTTTGCTGTTTTGCATATGTATAACAATAGATATTATTGTTATTATTAAAATAATAAACTGCGCTCCAAGATTTTCTACACGGTCATATATACCGAGAAAATCAATATTAAAACCGTTCATGGCAGGTATAACGGTTCTTCCTATTACATCCGCCTCCTGTAATTCGAATATGCCTTTTCCGACAAATGAAATACAAAGTATGAACATAAGTATACTTGTTGCCATGAAGAACGGCTTTAGCGGTAAGCGTATACTCAACTTAGTTATAAGTATATATACGAATACCAGCACGACTATAGCTATACCAAGTCCCAGCCACATGTGATACGGGCTGTTGGCTATATTGGAACGCATACCCTGGAAGAAAAGTATAAGCTCGGCTCCCTCTCTTGATACTGCAAGGAAGGAAGTGAAAACAAGTGTATATACATTGCCCCTGGTTATTGAGCTGTCAACCTGATCCTTGATATATTTATTCCAAACTTCGGTCTCGGACTTTGATAACATCCAGTTACTTACATATAAGAGTACCGCAGTGGCTATAAACATCGTTATACCCTCAAATATCTCCTGTGAAGCACCTGACTGTGCCTCTCCTATGCTTGCTGCTATCATATTGAATCCTATCGCAAGAACTACAGAAATCACTATACCGGCTATAGCTCCTATATACACGGCTTTTAAGTGTTTCTTGTTATCAGTCTTAACCAGGTAGGCTATTATTGCAGCTATGACAAGTATAGCCTCAAGTCCCTCTCTTAAAGTAAGTCCGAAAGCTGCCATAAAGGTTACAAAATCCTGTCCCTGCTTATTGGTATTACTTCCCCCATTAGAGCTTGACTCTTTTGCAGTTTCATCCTTATTAGCATCAGAATTCACACCGTCAAGTGTGTCCGCATCTTCGTGAAGCATTTGTATTAACTTCTGTACCTCAGCATCCACTTCATCAGGCGACTTTGAATCCATTATGGCTTTTTTTGCCAAATAGAATTGATGTTCTACATCCGAACCTCTGCTTCCCGATATAGATGTCATAACAGTCTTTTCAAAGCCGAGCTTTTCATAAAACTTATAATAAGCAACATTTATAGAATCCCTTGCCTCATTTGCTTTTTCACTGCCGCCCTCTTTGTAAATATCGGCACCTTTTAATATGTGCTCTTCCATGGCAGTTGCCACTTCATTCCAGTTTTTATAAGTAGTCGTATCTGCATAAGTATTTAAGGTATTAAATACTAAACACAAAAGAGTAAATACGGCTAATGCATACTTAATGCTCTTTTTTCTTATAGCTTTCATCATAATCTCCCTACTCGGCTGATAGCCTTCCTGCCTCCATATGTATAACTCTGTCTTTAGTTCTTATTATATCATCCTCATGTGTAACCATTAAAAGTGTCGTTCCCGACTCATGAATATCATACAAAATTTCCATAATATCTTTGGTCGTAACACTGTCCAAATCGGAAGTAAGCTCATCTGCTATAATAAGTTCAGGCTCATTCATCAGCGCTCTGGCAAGTAATACCCTTTTAAGCTCTCCTCCGGAAAGTGACCTTGGAAACTCATCTTTTAAGCTAAGTATCTGCATCCTATCAAGCAACATCAAAGCTCTTTCTTTTGCCGGCTCATGTTTTTTATATATATGAATCGGCAACTCCACATTTTCCGCTATTGTAAGGTTAGGCAAGGTTCCAAGGCTTTGAGGTACATAGCCTACGGAAATATTTCTATACTCGCTTATCTTATCATCAGTATAAGTGCTTATATCGATAGTATTGAAATTTATACTGCCCGTATCAGGTCTTAATATACCGGCTATCAGGTTTAGAAGAGTACTTTTTCCGCTTCCGGACTTCCCCTTTATATAGACAAGTTCCCCCTTAGCCACAGAGAAACTTACGTCTTCCACGGCATAAAATCCCCTATCTCCACGCATAAATTTTTTAGATACATTTTTGACTTCTAAGATAGACATAAAAACTACTTTCTGAATTTAATTTTTCTTGTTAAGAAATATGTAAATAATATTGGTAACTATAAAAATTCCCGAAACAAGAAGTATTGCAGGCTTGCTTGCTACATTACAATGCATCATGGGATTAGGGCAGGTTCCTATTATATGCAGAGGAGTTAACATGGTAAATGCTCCTATAGCTATATTAGCTATAACAAGTCCAAGACCCAAGCCCTCTTTCTTTAATACAAATGCATTGAACAACATAACCGCTGCTATAATCACTATCAGTACTCCCAGTGCCTTAACCACCTCCCCTGTCCAATGGCACTTCATAAAACCGCCATCGGGCATAGCCGGGCATACTGAAGCTATCTTACCCGGAATAAAATACAGCACAGCACCCAATATTAAAAATATTAATGCAAAGACTTTATCTTTATTCTTTAACATAATATATGCCTCTCCTTAAGATGATATTATAGTTAGTAATTCCTAACATTTCAAGATTTTATCACACTTGTAAGTTTTACGTCAAGTATTAGTAAGCTTTTATATTATAAAATTACCAATATAATCCTTTTATATTTAAATAAAACTATTTTATTAAATATTCTTAATATAATCTGACATATAACTTTTTTCATTATTTGATATTTTACTTAACCTTTCACTTATATCCTGTTCTGCTCTCTTTACCTCCAGCTCAAACTCTCTTGATGATATTAAAATACAGCCCTT
>ERZ773083.1497-NODE-1497-length-15776-cov-6.720692_pt1 | contig 15776 bp, 14 predicted proteins | sample MGYA00511465_ERZ773083 | MGnify/ENA primary metagenome ERZ773083 (study PRJEB29015, sample SAMEA2738001) | human oral metagenome | biome: human oral; feature: human-associated habitat; material: dental | place: China | collected 2060 ... | reverse complement strand
GAGGAGTCCCTCGCCCGCCTGTGGGGGCGGACCCTGGCCCGTCCCAGGCCCGCGGGAGGAACGACGCTCGTCGCTCTCCACGGCGCCCGGATCGTCGGCTTCGCTCTGGCCGGACCGGACGACGCCGCTGCCGGCTGCGAGCCCGAGACGGACCGAGAGGGCGCGACGCAGGTGTATGAGCTGGTGGTGGACGAGGACTTCCGGCGCTGCGGACACGGCTCGCGCATGCTCTCGGCGATCGCTGACCTCACGCGCGGGCAGTTGCGCGCGTGGATCGGGGACTCTGACGAGCAGCGCCAGCGCTTCTTCACCTCGGCGGGTTTCGCTCCCTCGGGCGCGGTTCGCCGTCTGGGCGAGGGCACGACACAGCACATGTGGTGGGCGCACCGCGACTAAAGGCCCACCGCGAAGGCGAGGCACGCTCATATGACGCTCGACATGCGACCGCCCCGGTTCTTCGGTTCCGCGCCGTGCGTAAGATGGGGAGCATGAGCAACATTCCTCCCCGCCGCTTCGGTTCTCTTGCTGCCGCCATGGTCACCCCCATGACACAGTCGGGTGACGTCGACCTGGATTCCGCTCAGCGCCTGGCAACCAAGCTCGTCGACGAAGGATGCGACACGATCCTCCTGTCGGGAACGACGGGGGAGTCCCCGACGACTCATCAGCCCGAGAAGAACGACCTGACCGACGCAGTCCGCGAGGCCGTGGGGGATCGGGCGTTCATCCTGTGCGGCGCGTGCTCGAACGACACGGCGCACGCCGTTCGAATCGCTCAGGGAGCGCAGGAACACGGCGCGGATGGCCTCCTGGTCGTCTCGCCCTACTACAACCGGCCTTCCCAGGAGGGGCTGCGTGCTCACGTGCGGGCGGTCACCGATGCGACCGACCTGCCGATCATGCTCTACGACATTCCCGGTCGGACGGGCATCGCCTTCTCCGACGCGACCCTGGACATCCTCGCCCAGCACCCCCGTATCCTCGGGGTGAAGGACGCCACCGGCGACGTGGAGACCGGCGTGGAACGCATGCATCGAACGGGCCTGGAATACTACTCGGGCGATGATGCCCTGAACTTTGCGTGGATGACCGGCGGAGCCTCGGGCTTCATCTCGGTCGTCACCCACGTCGCTTCCGCCCACTATCGTCGGATGATCGAGCTGCTCGACTCCGATCAGGTGTGGGAAGCCCGCGAGCTCTCGTACTCGCTGCGCCCCCTCGTGCACGCAATCATGGGCGGGGGACAGGGAGCGGTCCTGGCCAAGTATGCGCTCTGGCTGCAGGGCGTTATCGATAGCCCGACCGTCCGCCTTCCCATGGTGGGCATCAGCGACGATCAGGTGTCCGCCCTGCGTTGCGCCCTGCGTCTCGCCGGGCTCCTGTGAGTCCCGCTCGGGTAGGAGCGTGACGCCGCGGAACGGCCTCGGCCCCACGCCGGAAGCGTTGATGCGCCAAGTGTGAGGGGGGCGACCCGCCAACGGTGAGTCCCGATGATGGGAAAGAGGCCGCGACGTGGCAGACTGGCATCATGAAGTCTTTGTACGAAAACCTCACCGAACCCGCGTCCCTGGAAGAGGGCGCTCTGAGAGTCATCCCGCTGGGAGGCCTCGGCGAGGTCGGGCGCAACATGAACGTTCTGGAGTACCGGGGCAAGCTCCTGGTCGTGGACTGCGGCGTCCTCTTCCCCGAGGAGAGTCAGCCGGGTGTTGACCTGATCCTTCCCGATTTCTCGTGGATTGAGGATCGCATGGGTGACGTCGTCGGCATGGTGCTGACGCACGGCCACGAGGACCATATCGGCGCCGTTCCCTACCTGCTCAAGCTGCGAGGCGACATCCCCCTGTACGGCTCCGACCTGACCCTTGCCTTCGTTGCCCCCAAGCTGCGTGAGCACCGCCTGAGCGACCCTGGCTTCACCGTGGTCGCGGAAGGGGAACGCGTGAATGTGGGGCCCTTCGACCTCGAGTTCGTCTCCGTCACGCACTCGATCCCCGACGCGCTCGCCGTGTTCGTGCGCACCCGGGCCGGCAATGTCTTGATCACGGGTGATTTCAAGATGGATCAGCTGCCCCTCGACCGACGCCTGACGGACCTTCGTGCCTTCGCGCGCATGGGCGAGGAGGGGGTCGACCTGTTCATGGTGGACTCCACGAACGCCCTGGTTCCCGGTTTCATCACGCCGGAGCGCGAGATTGGCCCGGTTCTGGATCAGGTGTTCGGCGAGGCCGAGGGCGGTCAGATCGTTGTCGCTTCATTTGCCTCGCATGTCCACCGCGTCCAGCAGGTCATCAACGCGGCCGCCCACCACGGTCGGCGCGTCGCCTTCGTGGGTCGCTCGATGGAGCGCAACATGCGCATCGCCGAGGAGAAGGGCTACCTGTCGATTCCCGAAGGCGTCATCGTGGATCTCAAGGACATCGGCGACCTGCCGCGCTCGCAGCGCGTGTACATGGCGACGGGTTCGCAGGGAGAACCCATGGCCGCCCTGTCGCGCATGTCCGTGGGATCTCACCGCACGGTGAGCATCGAGCCGGGCGACATGGTCGTTCTCGCCTCCTCTCTCATCCCGGGCAACGAGAATTCCGTCTATCGCGTCATTAACGATCTGACTCGCCTGGGCGCACGCGTCGTCTCGAAGGAGAACGCGAAGGTCCACGTCTCCGGTCACGCCAGCGCGGGGGAACTCATCTACTGCTACAACATCGTGCAGCCCAGGAACGTGATGCCCATCCACGGCGAGGTTCGCCACCTGGTCGGCAACGGTCAGCTGGCGGTCAAGACGGGGATCGACCCGCGGCACGTGGTCCTCGCCGAGGATGGCGTGACCGTCGACCTCAAAGACGGCGTCGCGCGCGTGTCGGGCGTTGTTCCCTGTGAGTACGTGTACGTCGATGGCCGCTCGATCGGTGAGATCTCCGAGGACGAGCTCGCGACGCGCCGCACCCTGGGGTCGGAGGGGTTCATCTCGATCTTCGCGGTCGTCGAGCGTGATTCGGGGACAGTCCTGGCCGGGCCGGAGATTCGTGCGATCGGCATGGCTGAGGACGACGACGTGTTCGAGGAGATCCTTCCCGACGTCACGCAGGCGCTCACGGACGCCGCCGCGCCCGGTGGACAGGACCCCTATGTCCTGCAGCAGGCGATGCGTCGCGTCATCGGACGCTGGGTCGCGCGCCGTCTGCGTCGCCGTCCTATGATCGTTCCGGTGGTTACCGAGCAGTAAGCCGAATCGATCCGCCGAGGGACACAGGGCCCGGCGGAGCCGCGCAGGCAAGAAAGGAAGATTCGTGTCGGGCCGTTTTATTTCGACGCACTCCGTTGCGCTGGTGTTGCCGATGCATATCGCGTACATGCCTGAGCGCGGCGGGTCGGTGCACGCCGATGCGGCGAGTTCACGGCCCGGTGGGGGCTTCACGACGCTGTGTGCTGCGGCCGCCATGGGCGTGCCCACGGCGACCGCCTCGCCGCTGGGCACAGGCCCGAACTCCTTCGCGGTCCGCCAGCAGCTGGTCGAGGCCGGGGTGGACGTTCTCACCCCGGAGCTGGTCGGCGACATCGGCGTGGTCATCCAGCTCATTGACGAAGACGGGGCCATGCGATCGGTCGTCACGGCCGGCGTGGAATCCGAGCCCTCGAGAGCGACCCTCGAGCACATTGAGCTGCGCGAGGGGGACGTCGTTCACGTGGCGGCCTCCGACATGACCAGCGCACACGCGGCGTCTGAACTGAGCGAGTGGGCGGCTGCCCTGCCGGCCTGCGTGAGGCTCGTCGTCTCGGTGTCTCCGGCAGTCGCCCAGGTGCCCGTCGAGGCGTGGGAGACGATCTTCCCGCGGGCAGACGTCGTGACGATGAACAGTCGGGAGGCGTCGGCGCTCGCCGGGATCCTGGACGCCTATCGCCACGGGTCGACGATTCGTTCCTACCTGCGTGCCGACGCCGCGACCGTGCGGCGTGTGGGCGCGCAAGGAAGTGAGATCCAGCAATACGCCGACGCCCCCGTCGTGTCGATTCCCGCGTTCGAAGCGCGCGTCGCCGATACGGCGGGCGTGGGGGACACGCACATCGCCGAGATGTGTGCTGGTCTCCTCCTGGGCTACGACTTGGAGACGGCGTGCCTGATGGCCAACGCCGGGGCGGCCCTGGCAATCTCCCACGAGTCAGCGCTGCCCGTGCCGACGCGTGAGCAGGTGGAGAACGTCCTCGAAACCGGGGTAGTTACTAATATCCTGCGCTGAGGGAACGCGGCGCGCCTCCTGCCGCGGGGCGGCTCGGGCGATATCGTGGAGCAATCATGGCATCATCGTCTTCACGTTCCTCTTCCGGTAAGGGCCCGGCGCGTCCGCGCACGAAAGCGGCCTCCTCCCGACCCGCCAAGGCACCCCAGGGGCAGGGGGCGAAGCCGGGATTCCTGGCGCGCTTCTTTTCTGCCCTCGGTCGGGCGGCTCTGGGCGCCCACCGGGCGTGGAAGGCCACCGACCCTCAGGTGAAGCGCGATGCGGCGGCCTTCGTCGCCGTAGCGGCGGCGATCGTCATCGCCCTCCGAGAATGGTTTCAGATCTCCGGCGAGGCCGGAGATGCCATCCATCATGCCTCGGCGGGTCTCTTCGGCATCTTCTCGGTCGTCGTTCCGCTCCTTCTCGTCGCTTTGGCCGTCGAGCTGGTCTCGGCGCGATCCGGTCGCTCGGCCCTGCCCCATCACATTGCTGGCGGGATCGGAATCTCGCTGGCCCTGACCGGCCTGGTGCACATCTCCCACGGGAACCCCGGCCTCGAGCAGGACCCCGGTATTGAGGCGGCCGGAGGCGTCCTCGGCTGGTTCATTGCTCGCCCGCTCGTCCTCCTGCTGTCCGGGTGGGGTGCCGGCGCCCTCATGATCCTGCTCCTGGTGTACTCGATCCTGCTCGCCACGCGGACTGCCGTTGCCGACGTTCCTGCTCGTCTGCGCGATTTCGCGGCGCGACTGGGCGGGGCGGACCGCAAGGACGCCGACGCGAGCGAGAGCGATCCAGCTAAGGAAGCGCGCCGGAAAACGCGCAGGGACCTGGCAGCCGGAGACGACACGTTCCTCGACGAATACGACGGGGACGAGTCCTTCCGCAAGGCCACCGACACGGAGTCCGGCGCGCAGACTCAGCTCCTCGAATCCGGTGCGGTTCCGACGACCCAGTCGGCCGACACCCCGACGCCCCGGCCTCGCCCATCCTCGCCCGATGCGCCGACGGAGATGCTCACCCAGATGCGCCCCGCCGTCGCTTCCGCCGAGGAGCGCGAGCCTGCACGCGTGCCCGCGCACGTCCCAGCGGCCGAGGAAGAACCCGCGGCCCCGCCGATCACCGACGAGCCCGAGGGCGCATTCCAGCCCGACCTCGACGAGGCCATCTCCTACACGCTTCCCTCCGACGACCTCCTGGTGTCCGGGCCGCCCCACATGACGCGTTCGGCGGTCAACGACCAGGTCGTGGCTGCGCTCGGTCAGGTTTTCGCCGACTTCAACATTGACGCGCGCGTCACCGGATTCTCCCGCGGCCCGACGGTCACCCGCTACGAGGTCGTCCTGGGGGCAGGCGTCAAGGTGGACAAGCTCACGAACCTGTCCAAGAACATCGCCTACGCGGTGGCGTCGGCGGACGTTCGTATCCTCGCACCAATCCCGGGCAAGAGCGCCATCGGCATCGAGATTCCCAACGCCGACCGCGAGAACGTCGCGCTGGGCGACGTGCTGCGTTCGGCCGCCGCGCGCCGCAACCAGCATCCGCTGGTTGTCGGCGTGGGCAAGGATGTCGAGGGTGGCTACGTCGTGACCAACCTGGCTAAGACCCCGCACATGCTGGTCGCCGGACAGACGGGATCGGGTAAGTCCTCCTTCGTCAACTCGATGATTACCTCGATCATGATGCGCGCGACCCCCCAGCAGGTGCGCATGATCCTCGTCGACCCCAAGCGCGTGGAACTCACGATCTACGAGGGCATTCCCCACCTGATTTCACCCATCATCACGGATGCGAAGAAGGCCGCCGAGGCCCTCGAATGGGTCGTCAAGGAGATGGATGCCCGCTACGACGACCTGTCAGACTACGGGTTCAAGCACATCGACGACTTCAACAAGGCGGTCGCCGCAGGACAGGTTCAGGCCAAGCCCGGTTTGCAGCGCACGCTCCACCCCTACCCGTACCTCCTGGTGGTCGTCGACGAGCTCGCCGACCTGATGATGGTGGCCCCCCGCGACGTGGAGGCATCGATCCAGCGGATCACGCAGCTGGCGCGCGCCGCCGGCATTCACCTGGTGCTGGCCACCCAGCGTCCCTCCGTTGACGTGGTCACCGGCCTCATCAAGGCGAACATTCCCTCCCGGCTCGCCTTCGCGACCTCGTCGCTGACCGACTCGCGCACCATCCTCGACCAGCCCGGAGCGGAGAAGCTCATCGGGCAGGGTGACGCCCTCTACCTGCCGGCCGGCGCATCCAAGCCGATGCGCGTCCAGGGAGCCTGGGTCTCGGAGTCGGAGATCCACCAGGTCGTCGCCCACGTGAAGGGACAGATGGAGGCGCACTACCGAGACGACGTGGTCCCCGATAAGAAGGAAGCTAAGGTCGCCGAGGATATCGGAGACGACCTCGAAGACCTCCTGCAGGCCGCCGAGCTCGTGGTGTCGACCCAGCTGGGGTCAACCTCGATGCTCCAGCGTAAGCTGCGCGTCGGTTTCGCTCGCGCCGGGCGACTCATGGACCTGCTCGAATCCAGGGACATCGTCGGTCCTTCCGAGGGATCCAAGGCGCGCCAGGTTCTGGTTGCTCCCGAGCAGCTGCCCGAGGTCCTGGCGATGTTGCGCGGCGAATCAGCGGGCATTGGGGCGGGGCAGGCGCAAGCCGACGACGCGGGCGAGCCGGTCGTCTCGGGCGCGGGTGCCGAGGATGCGGCGGGGGGCGCGGACGGCGGTGAAGTGGCCGATGCGTCCGCCCGCGCGCAGGGGATGGAAGCGCCTCACGGTCACGACGCGGGCGCATCTGAGCCCGGCGATTCGCGCACCGGCGGGGTAGACCCGTACTCTGGTCATAACTTTGGAGGTTCGTCGCCCACATGGGTCGATGAGGAACCCGACGACGATGAGGACGCTTGGCAGCTGACGGGCCGCTGAGAAGAAAGGAAACGGACATGACCGATAACGTGTCGCGTGTGCAACGAGAGAGCAAGGCATCCGTTGTGAATCTGCCGAACGTGCTGACCGTGACTCGTCTCGTTCTGGTTCCCGTGTTCGTCATCCTGGGGCTTCAGGATTCGTGGACCGCCCGGTGGCTCGCCTTCGTCGTCTTTGCTCTGGCCGCCATCACCGATCGCTTCGACGGGCAACTGGCCCGCTCGTGGGATCAGATCACCGACTTCGGTCGGATCGTCGACCCGATTGCCGACAAGGCGTTGACGCTGTGCGGATTCGTCCTCCTCAGCCTCCAGGGCTATCTGCCGTGGTGGGTGACCGCGCTCATCGCTTGTCGAGAGCTTGGAATCACCGCGATGCGCGCGTTCTTCCTGCGCAGGGGCGTCGTGGTGTCGGCGAACAATGCGGGCAAGCTCAAGACCTTCATGCAGATCATCGCGCTGGGGACCCTGCTGATTCCGTGGGCGCACTTCCTGGAGCTTGCGAGCACGAGCGAGGCCTGGGTCGTCGTCATGATTCGCCTCGGGCAAGCCCTGGCGGGGGTCGCGCTCGCGCTGACCCTCTACTCGGGTTTCACCTACGTCGTGGAGGTGGCGCGTCTCGCGCGCGACGCCTCGGGGCGCAGCGTCGATTCCGGGGACGAGGCTCGGGCCGAGGAGCCGGAGACCACGACCGAGGGAAGAACCCCGGCCGGTCAGCACGTCCAAAGTTGAGCGTGGGTGACGCAATGCATAGGTGGCGCCGCGTCCCGGCGGAATATGCGCCAATGCGGGCGCGTTGATGAAGTACGAACGCATCCGGCGTCCAGACCGCGGCCTCTGACGTTGGTCCGATGCGCGAACTGGCGATGCGACCCCCGATCGAGAACGGCTAGAGTAACACTATGGAAAAGACACTGAGCGACAGGCCGCTGCTGCGCAGCGAACTCGGCGATGTCCTGCGAGGCATCCGCCAGCGCCAGGGTCGAACCCTGCGCGAAGTCTCTTCTGAGGCACAGGTCTCCCTCGGCTACCTCTCAGAGGTCGAACGCGGGCAGAAGGAAGCCTCCTCTGAACTCCTTGACGCAATCACCTCCGCCCTGCGCGTCCCCCTCTGGTTCGTCTTGCGCGAGGTGTCTGAGCGCATGGCGGTCATCGATGGTGCGGTTGTTCCCGACGCTGTTCCTGATGACATCATGCCCGTTACGCTCATTTCTTGACGCGTGAAGCATTCGGAGTTCTACGAGGCGGTCGAGGCGACCTTCGGGTCGGCCCTCGGCCGCTCCTATGTCAGTGACCTCTACCTCTCCCCGCTGGGGGCGACCGCCCGAGAGGCGCTCGCAGGAGGGGTGGATCCAGACTCCGTGTGGGAGGCCATGTGCGCTGAAACGGGGCGTGATGACGCGCGTTGGATCCACCGCGTCGATCCTCGCGAGCGTCGGCGCTAAGCGCTTGAGGTGATGCGCGGCGTGTCGCGCACGCATCGAACACCTGTTCCATCTAAGCTGTCCTGCGGCGAGGCATCCACGCGCGTTGCCCACAGGGGAGCGTGCCTCGGACGCAAACGACGATGGCCGGTCGCATACTCGTCATGGCGCCTCGGAGAGGGGCGGCATCTGGGCCAGGACACCCGCAGGCCGGAGAGGCCTGACGACGAAAGGAACATCATGGCAGCCCGTAAAGCACCCGCGGCAAAGACGATCGCCAACGATCGCAACAAGGCGCTCGAAGTGGCGCTCTCGCAGATCGACAAGCAGTTCGGTAAGGGCTCCGTCATGCGGTTGGGTGACGACAACCGTCCCCCCGTCCAGGTGATTCCTACCGGTTCCCTCGCCCTCGACGTCGCCCTCGGAATCGGTGGCCTTCCGCGCGGCCGTGTCATCGAGATCTACGGACCCGAATCCTCCGGTAAGACGACGGTTGCCCTGCACGCGGTCGCGAGCGCCCAGAAGGCCGGCGGCAACGCCGCGTTCATTGATGCCGAGCACGCCCTCGATCCCGTCTACGCCCGCGCACTCGGCGTCGACACGGACTCGCTCCTCGTGTCCCAGCCCGATACCGGCGAGCAGGCCCTCGAGATCGCGGACATGCTGATTCGCTCAGGCGGCATCGATATCATCGTCATCGACTCCGTCGCCGCGCTCGTTCCGAAGGCAGAGATCGAGGGGGAGATGGGTGACTCCCACGTGGGACTCCAGGCTCGCCTCATGAGCCAGGCGCTGCGTAAGATCACGGGCGCGCTGTCTGCGACGGGAACGACCGCGATCTTCATCAACCAGCTGCGCGAGAAGATCGGCGTCTTCTTTGGATCCCCCGAGACAACCACCGGCGGCAAGGCGCTGAAGTTCTACGCCTCGGTGCGTATCGACGTGCGCCGCATCGAAACCCTGAAGGAGGCCGGAGCTCCCGTCGGCAACCGCACGCGTGCCAAGGTCGTCAAGAACAAGATGGCGCCTCCCTTCAAGCAGGCCGAGTTCGATATCGTTTACGGCAAGGGAATCTCGCGCGAGGGCTCCATCATCGACATGGGCGTCGAGGCCGGCATCGTGCGAAAGTCCGGCTCGTGGTTCACCTACGGGGACGACCAGCTCGGTCAGGGTAAGGAGAATGTCCGTCAATTCCTGGCAGACAACCCCGAGCTCGCGAACGAGATTGAGCAGAAGATCCTGTTCTCGCTGGGAATCGGGGACGCCCCCGAACCCGAGGCGCCCTCGCAGGAGGCCTCGGCCATCGACCCCGACGAGGACGCGGGCTTCTAGGCCGTGGTTCGCTACCTGGATCCCGAGGACCATCCGGAGCTGGGGGAGGAGCGCGCGCCTCGTTCCTCTCCCGGGGAGAGGCTGGCGCGCGCTCGCGAACGCAACGCCGCCCTGAGCGGGACCGAAGCCGTCGAGGCAGCCCGCGAGGTGGCTCTTCGGAAGCTTGACGCCCGAGCGTGCTCGCGCGCCGAGCTGGTTGCCGCGATGGTGGGGCGGGGGTTTCGCACCGAGGTCGCCGAGGAGGTCGTGGTGCGCCTGGAGGCCGTCGGCCTCGTGGATGATCAAGCCTACGCGGACGCTCTCGTCCGGTCACGCTTCGCGGCGACGGGCGCCTCGGGGCGAGCTTTGCGCGATATGCTGTCGCGCAAGGGATTGGGTGCCGACGTCATCGAGCGGGCCGTCGCGCAGATCGACCACGACGACGAGGAGGCGCGGGCTGACGACCTGGTTGCACGCAGGCGACGCTCACTCCGAGGAGTCAGCCGTCAGACTGCCTACCGGCGCCTGGCCTCGATGCTGGCACGCAAGGGGTACTCTCCGTCGGTCGCGTCGGCCGCCGTGTCGCGCGCGCTGGCGTCGTGGGAGAGCGAGGAGAGAGGGCAGGAGGAGCAGTGGGACACGCCGTGAGAATGGACGATGTGGCAGTGGCCGCAATCATTGACAAGCTGGCCGGTGACGGGTGGACGATAGCCACGGCAGAGTCCCTCACCGGAGGTGGCCTCGTGTCGCGCCTCGTTGACGTTCCCGGGGCCTCCAGGGTCGTGCGCGGCGGAGCGTGCACCTATGCGGTGGACACCAAGGCGTCGGTCTTGGGAGTGTCCGAGAGGCGCCTCGCGCAGACGGGACCGGTCGACCGGGAGGTTGCCATCGAGATGGCGCAGGGCGCGCGCACACTCTTCGGTGCAACCGTGGGCGTGGCGACCACGGGCGTTGCCGGACCCGGAGCATCCGATGGCTTTCCTGCGGGCACGGTTCACGTCGCCTGCGCGTATCCGGGGGGACACGCCCATCGGCTGCTTCGCCTGGAGGGCGATCGAGCCGCCGTTCGCCGCGGTGCGATCGACGCGGCGCTGCGCCTCGTACGTGACGTGCTCGACTGAGCTTGCGCGCGGGTGGACGACTAGACTTTTGGGCGATGAATACGATGACACCCCAGGACACTGCGCTGCCTCGCACCTACGCGGTGCGCACGCTCGGCTGCCAGATGAACGAACACGACTCGGAGCGAATGGCGGGCCTGCTTGAGCAGGCGGGCTTGATTCCCGTGGAGAAGGTCCCCGAGGCCGCCGCGCGCGCCACCGACGCGGGGGACATGGGCGCGGACGTTGTCGTCATCAACACGTGTTCGGTCCGGGAAAACGCTGCGACCCGCCTCTTTGGGAATCTCGGCCAGCTGGCTGCCGTCAAGCGCAAGCGTCCCGGCATGCAGATCGCGGTCGGCGGGTGCCTCGCTCAGCAGATGCGAGACGGCATCGTGGAGAAGGCGCCCTGGGTGGACGCCGTGTTCGGAACCCACAACATCGATGTTCTTCCCGCCCTGCTGCGCCGAGCCGAGCACAACAGCGAGGCGGCCGTCGAGATCGAGGAGTCCCTGAAGGTCTTCCCGTCGACCCTTCCCACCCACCGCGAGAGTGTCTATGCCGCGTGGGTGTCGATCTCGGTGGGCTGCAACAACACGTGCACGTTCTGCATTGTTCCCCGACTGCGCGGCAAGGAACGCGATCGGCGCCCCGGCGACATCCTCGCAGAGGTCGAGGCGGTCGCGTCCCAGGGGGCTATCGAGGTGACCCTCCTCGGGCAGAACGTCAACTCCTACGGCGTTGGCTTCGGTGAGCGCGGTGCGTTTGCGGACCTTCTGCGTGCCGTCGGGCGAGTCGACGGCATCGAACGCGTGCGCTTCACCTCGCCGCACCCGGCGGCGTTCACAGACGATGTGATCGAGGCGATGGCGAACACCCCGACCGTGATGCCCAGCCTGCACATGCCGCTGCAGTCGGGCTCCGACGGGGTCCTTCGACAGATGCGCCGCTCATACCGGCGCGAGCGCTTCATGGGGATTCTCGAGCGCGTGCGCGCCGCCATCCCGGATGCTGCGATCACCACCGACATCATCGTTGGATTCCCGGGAGAGACGGAGGAGGACTTCCAGGCCACGCTTGACGTCGTTGAGCAGGCGCGTTTCACGTCAGCTTTCACGTTCCTGTACTCTCCGCGCCCGGGCACCCCCGCCGCGGATCGCGAGGATCAGGTTCCCGACGACGTTGCGCTCGCACGCTACCAGCGTCTCGTGGCTCTCCAGGAGAGCATCTGCGCGCAGGACAATGCCGCATTGGTGGGAACCGACGTGGAGGTCCTCGTCTCGTCTGGCGACGGGCGAAAGGACGGGGCGACCCATCGAATCTCGGGCCGCGCGCGGGACAATCGCCTCGTTCACGTGGCCCTGCCCGCAGGCTTGGCAGCGGATGAGCGGCCCCGCCCCGGGGACATGATCCGGGCGACGGTGACTTACGGCGCACCCCACCACCTCATCGCCGACTCGGGAACTCACGGAGGCCTCTTCGAGGTGCGGCGCACCCGAGCGGGGGATGCGTGGCAGGCTCGCCAGGCATCGCCCGAGTCCGACGCAACGGTTGCCCTGGGAATGCCAACACTTCGCGTCGGCCCCGTGCGCTAGCGCGCCTCGCAGCGGTGGGCGCACCTGACGGGTGTCCCGCAGCGGCCGTGCACGTTTGCGCGGTGGAGGCGGCGAAGCTGAGAAAACGTCAGCGCCAAACGTGCGTGTGATGCAGTGCTCATGAGCTACCTTAGCTTCGTGGCGATCGTCACGACGATGAGGCGATCGGCATGCGGGAGCACTCTTGGCAGTGCGGGTCGATCCGAGCCCCCCGAGCGATCGGTGCCTCGGCCGTTAGCGCGGCGCGCGTCGCACCGTCGCAAGTGGTCGGCGCACGCTACCAAGAGTGCCCCGCTCCCGGCGCGGAGCCGGCAGCGGGGCACGGGTGGCGGGAGACGGCCCTCCCTCACTCTTCGGGCGTGCGATCCTGGCCGAGAAGGCCGGGAAGCTCACGCGCCGCGGATAGCCCGATGATGAGTCCCCTGCGCAGCATTGCATGAATCTGTCGATCCGACAGTCCCTCACCCACGAAGAAACGCGAGGCAGCCACCATCACCCACTCATCGGAGTTTTCGATGGGAAAGACGGTCGGCTGCAGGTGGTCGGTGTTCCATCGATTCGCGACCTCCTGCAAAGATGCCTCGGTGTGGCCCTCGCCGACCGGAACAATACGCGCCTCGATCTGCACCCAGGGCGAGTCGGCCGGCTCGCGGTGGATTTGGAAGCGCACATCCTCCAGCTCGGTCACGGCGATGAACTCGCCTGAGCCGTGCGGCAAACCGTCGCCCTTCAGGACGTTCTCGATGCGCTCGATCGTCACCTCGGCGACCTCGGTGCCCCACTTGGCCGCGAAATCGTCGGGCTCCATCGCGGGAGTCGGCGTGGCGGGAGCGGGCATCGCAGTGCCTCCCTCGCCGACGGTAAAGCTCTTCCACTCAGGCATCGCGGCCCTCCTTGGTCCACTGGTCGGGGAACATCACGTCAAGCTGGTTCATCATGGCCACCGATGCCATGATGAACTGGGAAACCTCGGCGGTGACCTGGGCGTCGGTGGCGCCGGCCACCCAGTTGAAGGTGTGTTGTAAACGCAGCGCGATCGTTCCCGCATCGGTGGGCGCGGACGTGATCTTCGGCAGGTAGGTTGATGCGTTGAGCCGACGAACGGCGGACGCGATCGCTTCGGCGTGAGAGGCATCAAAGAAACGCGGGTACTCAGCGACCCCCTGAACGGGGTGTCCGTCGGGCACGGCGATGCGCAGGGTTCGGTTGGGCAGGATCGCCGCGACCTGACCGGTGGCGGACACAAAGGGGATGAGGCCCGCGGCCTCGACGGCGTGGGTGACTCTGTCGAGAGTCACCGGGGGCGTGTCTGTTGTACTCATGGCCCTAAGCCTAGCCGCTGCCCGGCGGTATCGGGCGCACCTGCCCGTACACTGGTTCTCATGGAGTCTTCGGTCAATCGCGCCTCTGACGTGCTCTGTGCGGTCGTGGGACCCACTGCATCGGGCAAGTCGGATCTCGCCCTCGAGCTGGCCCTCGCGCTTCCCGACGTGCTCGGCGCGCCGGGCCACGGGGAGATCGTGTCCGCTGACGCGCTGCAGCTGTACCGGGGAATGGACGTGGGAACCGCCAAGACTCCCGTGAGCGAGCGCCGCGGGATTCGCCACCACCAGATCGACGTGCTCAGCGTCCGCGACGAAGCCTCCGTCGCCGCCTACCAGAAGCACGCGCGAGCCGACGTCGCCGATATTCACGAGCGCGGCGGCGTGGCAGTGGTCGCCGGAGGATCGGGACTCTACCAGCGTGCCCTCCTGGACGTCATCGACTTTCCCGGCACCGATCCTCTCGTGCGCGCCCGCCTGCAGCGTCAGGCCGAGGGCCCCGGCGGAGTCCGCGGCCTGCACGAGCGCCTCGCCCGCCTCGACCCGATCTCCGCGACCAGGATCGACCCGCGAAACGAGCGTCGCATCGTGCGTGCGCTCGAGGTCATCGAGGTCACAGGACGCCCCTATTCGGCTTCCATGCCGCGCCACGAGTTTTTCTCGCCCGCGATCATGGTCGCGCTGCGCCGCCCGCTGGAGTCTTTAGATGAACGCATCGGGGTGCGCACGCGGGCGATGATGCGCGCCGGCCTCATCGAGGAGGTCCGGTCCCTCATCGATGAGGGGCTGCGCGAGGCAAAGACCGCGTCCCGCGCGACCGGGTACTCGCAGGCGCTGGCCGTCATCGATGGCCAGATGAGCGAGGAGGAAGCCGAGGAGTCGATCGCGCGAGCGACGCGTCAGCTGGCCAGGCGCCAGTTGAAGTGGCTGCGCCCCGACCCTCGCGTCCACTGGCTGGACGTGGAGGAGCTGGGCGGGGAGGACGCCGCGGCCGCGCGGGCGGTTGACCTGATGCGCGCGCAGGCGGATCGGACGCTACGACGCGCCTAACGCGGTTCGCTCCTGCGCGGTAGAGCGCGAGGGCGCTACGGTGAGGTCATGGTGTTTCCCCAGCTTCCCCGCCACGCGCGCGTCTTCAAGGCCCACGGCGCGGGCAACTCCTTCGTCGTCGCGACCGATCAATTCGACCAGTATGACCCCAGCGAGGCTGAGGTGGCGACCCTGTGTTCGCCAGCTTTCGGCATCGGCGCCGACGGCTTCATCCGCGCGGTTCAACGCGACGGGAATTGGTTCATGGACTATCGCAACGCCGATGGATCCAAGGCCGAGATGTGCGGCAACGGCGTGCGCGTGTTCGTCGATCACCTGAGGAGGGAGGGCCTCGTGGACCTGCCGCTCGGCGCGACGCTGGACGTGGTCACGCGCGGCGGAATCAAACGGGTCACCCCGCTAGAGGAAGATGGCGGGCACGGAGCTCACTACCGCGTCGACATGGGCGCGGCAGCGTCCCCCGCCCGCGAGACGATCGAGGTGCGGATCCCCGGCGTCGACGGCGTTCTGGGGGGGCTGTGGGTGGACATGCCGAATCCCCATACGGTCGTTGAACTGGCCGACGAGGAGACCTTGCGCGGCGTCACTCTTCCGACGATTGACGTGTCGCGCCTTGCCCCGGGCCAGCGCCCCTCCTACGCTCCCGAGCCAGCCTCGGGCACGAACCTCGAACTCGTCGTCGACCTGACCACGCCCGGCTCGTCGCGCGGCCACATCGCGATGCGGGTCCTCGAGAGAGGCGTGGGCGAAACCCAGGCCTGCGGAACCGGCTGCTGTGCGGCCGCCCTGGCAACGGCGTTGCGGCGCGGAGCGACGGCCCCCACCCAGTGGCTCGTCGAT
>ERZ773083.1496-NODE-1496-length-15782-cov-19.351815_pt1 | contig 15782 bp, 4 predicted proteins | sample MGYA00511465_ERZ773083 | MGnify/ENA primary metagenome ERZ773083 (study PRJEB29015, sample SAMEA2738001) | human oral metagenome | biome: human oral; feature: human-associated habitat; material: dental | place: China | collected 2060 ... | reverse complement strand
AAAACTCAACTCCGGCCATCAGGCCAATATTTTTCCGATAATTTCTTATTAACATATTTTCTCCTTTAACAAGTGTATTCGTATTTCTTTTGTCTGTCACTTGTTAATTTGTGTCTTACATGATCTCCACCCTTTTAGAAGCATTCTTGAAATGCCATTATTGTTTGTTTAATTTTTTATGAAATGATACCGGAAAATAGCCGTTCTACGGTTTCTATTACGAGTTTTCTCGTTTATTTTAGCACTTATGTCATCATATTACAAGAGAATATTGGAATACTCTTCAAAAATCAAATGAAATCCGGAATCCAAAGTGAACAGTTCTTACTTTTCCAGTTGCCAGTGACTAGAGTTTCAGCAATTTTATAATTCTCAAATAAACTCTGAGCAAATTTCTTGCAAGTTGTTTTGGATTGTTGTAATATATTTCATAACAACGAGAGAGTTCTCGAAAATTTAAGAAAAAGGAGACATATCATGTCTAAAAAAGTACTATTTATCGTCGGATCACTACGTCAAGGTTCTTTCAACCACCAAATGGCCCTCGAAGCTGAAAAAGCACTTGCTGGTAAAGCGGAAGTTAGCTATCTTGATTACTCAGCCCTTCCTCTCTTTAGCCAAGATTTGGAAGTTCCTACTCATCTGGCTGTAGCTGCTGCTCGTGAAGCAGTTCTTGCTGCGGATGCTATCTGGATCTTCTCTCCAGTCTACAACTTCTCTATCCCTGGTACAGTGAAAAACTTGCTTGACTGGCTATCTCGTGCCCTTGACTTGTCTGATACACGTGGCGCTTCTGCCCTTCAAGACAAGTTTGTCACAGTATCATCTGTAGCCAATGCAGGTCACGATCAACTTTTCGCTATCTACAAGGACCTTTTGCCATTTATCCGTACACAAGTCGTTGGTGATTTCACTGCTGCACGTGTTAATGACTCTGCTTGGGCAGACGGAAAATTGGTTCTTGAAGAAACAGTCCTAAACTCACTTGAAAAACAAGCTCAAGATTTGGTCAATGCGATCTAGTCATCACTAATCGTTATTTTTAAACAGACTTTTAGTCCTATATATCAAAAAACTAGTCAATTTATCAACAATTGAATGACTACTTCTTGAAATACGAAAAAAGAACTAGAGTTCTCACAAATGAGTGATGTTTCTAGTTCTTTTTGATTTACAAAGACTTCATGTAGGGAAAGCTACCAAGGATCAGATGAGATCATCTATTTAAACTTCCTCTTCATCGTCTTTTTTCTTTTTGGCAAATAGCAAACCAAATGCGCCAAGAAGAGAGAGAACTCCTACTGCACCTGTAGTACGGTCTTCTTGTATACCAGTATTTGGCAATACTGCTTGCGATTGAGAAACTGATGAATCAGTTTCTGACACTTCATTCGGCAATTGAGCAGGTACTTCAACTGTTTGACTTGGTTGTCCAGCCGCTTGAGTAGCTGGCACCTCAGTAGGGGTAGCAATATCCGGTCTAGGATTTGTATCATCTGATGGTGTAGCTGGTCTTTGTTGACCGTCACCTGTTGGTCTAACTGGACTCACTTTCCTGAAGATGTGAGTTGCAACATCACCTTTAGTTTCTGTTCTTACAAATACATACCCTTCAATTTCACCATGTTCAAATGCTTCATTTGCTTCACCTAATACCTTTGGTGCTTTGGCATCCGCTGGTTTCAATTCTTTACCATTTTCATCAACCCACTTGGTGATCATCAGTTGAATTTTAGATACTTCTACTGGATTAGGAAGCTCACCATTTACACCTCCATTGAATTCTGGGACTTCATGTGTTGGTGAATTTGGTGTATTCGCTCCGCCATTAAACTCTGGCAAGATTTCTTGAGTTTCCGGTTCTCCATTGACACCACCTGCAAACTCTGGAACTTCATGAATTGGTGAATCTGGTGCGTTCACTCCGCCATTAAATTCAGGGATTTCCGAAGTTTCTGGCTCACCTTTTGCATATGCAAATACCAATTTATCTCGAGAAATTTCATGACTTACTTTTGTTTCCGGATCTGTAATTGTTACATTTCCTTTTGAATCAACTGTTACATCTTTTCCTGGATTTGCTTTTGTCACTTTTTCTTTCACTTTATCTTGTTCTTCTGGACTTAAGTTCTCAGGATTTTTCACAGGTACTTTTTCCATCGGAACTACTGGACTGAAATCTTCTGGATTCACAGTAATTACAACATTAACATCTTCTGTACTTCCATCTGGATACGTTACAGTTACAACACCTTTTTTCTCCCCATGTTTTGAAGTATCTGGAATTTTTCCACCTTTCCATACAAAAGTCGTTCCTTCTGGTAACGTTTTTACATTTTCAATACTATCTTTTGCAGATGGGGCTTGAGCATGTTCTACTATTTGTGCTTTTGGTTGCGGATCGTAATCGTCTTTTTGTGGAGTTACGTTTACCGTTACCGTCACTTCTTCCGTACTATGGTCTGGATAGGTGATTAATACTTTGCCTGGTTTGTTTCCTGGCGTTGTATTTGTATCTGGTTGTTCTACCCATGTGTAGGTGGTACCTTTTGGTAGGTTCTCTGTGTTGATACTTCCTTCTGCGCTTGGCTCACTTCCATGTTTTGCGGTTTGGTTCGGTTCTTTTGCCGTTGGGTTAAACGTTTCTTTTTGTTCTTTTACCCTTACTGGTACTTCGACTTCATCTTCCGTTCCATCTGGATAGTGGACTAAGGCTACTCCTGGATGACTGCCCGGTGTGCTGACATCTGGCCTTGTCTTCCATGTAACAGTTGTGCCTTCTGGTAAGCCGGTTTTGGTTACACTTGTTTCTGGATCTGGTACGTGTCCATTGTCCACTTCTTGAGGGATTCCAGTTGGTGTGTATTCATCATTTTGAGGCGTTACGTTTACCGTTACCGTCACTTCTTCCGTACTCTTATCTGGGTAAGTGATTAATACTTTTCCTGTCTTACTTCCTGGTTTACTTGTGTCTGGTTGTTCTGACCAGCTATAGTTTGTTCCTTTTGGTAAGTCATTTGTATTAATACTTTTCTCTGGATCTGGTACTTCGTTGTGACGAACAGTTTGGTTCGGTTCTTTTGCCGTTGGGTTGAAGGTGTCACTTTGTTTCTTAACTGTGACAGGAACTTCTACTTCATCTTCCGTTCCATCTGGATAATGAACTAAGGCTACTCCTGGATGACTGCCTGGGGTACTTACATCTGGTCTTGTCTTCCATGTAACAGTTGTGCCTTCTGGTAAGCCGGTTTTATTTACACTTGTTTCTGGATCTGGTACGTGTCCATTGTCCACTTCTTGCGCTATCGCTGTTGGGCTGTATTTTCCACGCATTGATGAAACTGTTATATTCACTAATTTCGATGTAGAGTTTCCTGCTTTATCTCTAGCTACTATCGTTACACCATACATTACATTGTCAGAATCAATTCTCGGTACTTCTCGAACACCCTCTTTGAACACAATTGTTCCAGAAGCTTGATCAAATGTTAAGAATAAAGGCATATTATTCACTTCAATTGTAGCAATCCCACTACCATTTGCATTATCTTTTGCCTCAATCTTCATAGGAGGCAATGTTTTATCTAAAGCCGTCATTCCCCAGTTTGTATGTTCTGCTGGTGTTTGAATTGTTGGATCCGTAACATCTTTTACTTTCAATGGAATTGTAACGTCTTGTTCTGAACCATCAATATATGTTACTTTTGCTTGTATTGTTTGGTCTCCATACGCCTCAGTGTTAATTGGTGTTTTGGCTTCAACGGTTGCAATTTTAGAATTTCCATTCTCACCTTGCGCATTTGTCGCAGTTACTGCTCCTTTTAACATTTCTGGAGTAACTGATACATTTTGATTTACTTCAATTTGTGTTCCAGTTGCTGTAAAATCTTCACTTACTTTTCTCACCGTTACATTTACTGTCACTAAATCTTTTGAACCATCTGGATAAATGATTTCTAATTCACCAGTTGTTGCACCTGGTGTATTTACTACTGGTGGTGTTTTCCATGTTACATTTGTACCTTCAGGCAATCCTGCTTTATCTACACTTGCATTAGGATCTGGAACTTGTCCATAACTTGTATTTTGTGGTATTGGCGTAGGATTAGTTTTCGTACTCATTGGAGATACAGTGATTTTCGCAGTTCTTTCGCTGACATTTCCTGCTTTGTCTTCTGCTTGAATGTTTAAAGTAAATTCTTGACTTGGTGTATTCTCAGCTAGTTTTTCTACTGCATGTTTTCCTGATTTAAATTTAATAGTGTGAGTTGTACTATCATATTCTAGATAATCAGGTAAACCTGTTACAGTGACGTTTTTAATTCCACTTCCGTTTTCATTATCTTCCGCTCTTACTTCCATATTTGGTAAAGCTTTGTCTAATGCTGTTACTTCCCAGTTTGTATTTTCTGCTGGTGCTGAGATAGTTGGTTTCGTCACGTCTTTAATTTTCAATGGAATGGTCACTTCTTTTGTTGTTCCATCTTTGAAAGTTACTGTAGCGTTAATAGTTTGTTCACCATAGCTAGCTGTATTGATTGGCGTTGTAGGTTCTACAGATAGAATCTTATCTGTTCCATTCACATTTCCTACTGTTGAAGTTGCGGTTACTTTAGCTTTTAAGTCATCATTTGTTACTGGAATGTTTTGATTTACTTCAATTGGTGCTCCAGTTACTTCATATTCTGAACTTAATTCTTTTACAGTAACTTTTACATTGACGATATCTTTCGAACCATCTTTATAAGTTACCTCTACTACTCCGTCTTTCTCTCCAGGTCCATCTGTCGTTACGGGTGTCGTTTTCCAAGCATAACTTGTTCCTTCAGGTAAGTTTATTTGATTCACGCTTGTTTCTGCATTTGGAGTTTCACCGTAACTAACTGTTTGTTTGTTTGGATTTGGAGTTGCTTCGTATTTTGTAGTCATTGATTTCACAGTAAAAGTTAATTGTGAAGTACTACTATTGTTTGCATTATCTGTTACTCGAATCGTAACCGTGTGGGCTTGAGAATCTGTACCAACTGGTAATTTTGGAACTTCTTGAGTACCATCTTTAAACTTAATGATTTTATTCGCATCATCATAAGTTAAGAAATCTGGTAAGTCTGTTACCGTTGTTGACCGAACACCACTTCCTCCTGCATTGTCTTCAGATGTTACTTTAATTGGAGAAAATGCTTTATCTAATGCTATTAAATCGATATTCTGACCATTCGCTGGTGTTTGAATTGTTGGAGCCGTTACATCTTTTACTTCCAAAGGAATTTTTATCGTATCCCTTGTATCATCAAGATAGGTTACCGTTGCAGAAATTTCTTTGTTTCCTGTCTCAGCAGTACTAATTTTCCCAATAGGAGTAACAGTTTTAACCTTACTATTCCCATTATTATTAATTGTCACAGCAGATTTTAGGTCTTGATCTGAGACAGTATCATTTTGATTTTTGACAATTTTTGTAGCTGTAGGTTCATACTCATCACTTAGTTTACGAACTTTTACAGTAACCGTTACTTCATCTACTGAATCGTCTGGATAAGTAACTTTCACGACTCCGGTTTTATTTCCAGGTCTATTCGTATCTGGTGCCGATTTCCATGTATATTGAGCATCAGTCGGTAATCCTGCTATGTTCACACTTGTTTTCGAATTAGGAGTTTCACCATGGCTCACTTCTTGAATCGTCGCATTTGCTTGCGGATTGTATTTCTCAGCCATAGTCATTCGAACAATACTAAATATACGTTCACTGCTGTTTCCTGCATTATCTTCCACACGTAATGTTATATTACTTGTAGTTCGATTTATTCCAGATAATTTAGGAACTTCACGTTCTCCATCTTGGAAAACGATGCTACTTGTTGTTTTGTCGTATTTCAAGAAACTTGGTAAGTTAATTGGAAAAATGCTTTTTATTCCACTTCCTCCAGGATTATCAGCAACTGCTACTTTAATAGGAGGCAATGTCTTATCTAACGCTGTAATTTCCCACGTTTGATTTTCTGTCGGTGTTTGAATCGTTGGAGCAATTACGTCTTTTACTTCTATAGGAATATCAACTGGATCAGTGGTATTATCCAGATAAGTTACTGTCGCTTTGATTGTTTGTGGGCCTGCATGCACAGTACTTATAGGCGCTGCAGTTACTGACTTCACTTTACTAGTTCCACCGTTATTCACTGTTACTGCTGCTTTCAGTCTATCATTTGTTACAGGTTCATTTTGATTGACAGTAATTGTCTTTCCAGTTGGTGTATGTTCATCGCTTAATTTGCGAACTTTTACGGTTACATTTACTGTATCCGTTGAACCATCTGGGTAAGTTACTGTTACAACTCCTACTTTATCTCCAGGACCTGTTGTCGTATTAGGTGTTGTTGCCCATCCGTATCTTGTACCTGTTGGCAGCCCATTTTTTTGAATACTTGTTCCTGCATCAGGCGCTTCCCCATAACTCACTTCTTGAATTTGAGAATTAGCAACTGCTGTATATTTTTGTGTTTGAGATTGAATATGGAAAGTAATATTTTTAGTCGCAGTATTTTCTTTTTTATCAACCGCTTTAACAGTCACTTGAATACTTGATTTACCAAGTTGGAAATTATTTGGAATAACGCCATTAATTTCAATTTTTGATTTTTTTGCATTGTAAGATAATGGATTCGGTAGATTGTCAACCGTTACAGAGTTACTTTCTTTGAGACCTACTCCTTTATCATTATCTTGAGCGTGAATATTGATTTCACTAGGTAGTCCTTCTAATCTCGTTAATGTAATATTATCAGGGGCAGTAATTGTCGGTTTAATATTATCTACAATCTCAACTGGGACATTCACAGTTTTCATTAAATGACTACCACGAAGAATTTCGATTTCTTTATGTTGTACACCTGCTGCAGAGGTATCCACATTAGAAGAGCCACCTTTCCAACGAACTGTTAATTCTCCTGGAACTGCTGAATTATCTGAAACTGTCACGTAATTTCTAGCATCCCCTAGTTGACCAGACTGATTCTGATTAATTTTTTTATCTTGTTTTCCTAGAAAATCTAAAACTGTATAAGGAGTTGTTACATCTTTTGTTACTCCATTTTCATAAGTTGTTGTGACAACAACATTTCTTGTCCCTGCTTCTTGCAAGTTAAATGGTGTTTTATACGTTACCTGAGCCGTTGTTGGTACTTCATGTCCTGTTTTTGATCGTACTAATTCTCTTGGATTCGTATATAATTCTTTTGAATCCCCAAAATAAGCAGTCAAACTGGAATGTTTCGCTTCTACATCATTTGTCGCATTTGTTTGAATGGTTTTAGGGTTGAATCCATCTTTAAAATGAATCGTCATTGTTGCACCATCAGCTGATACCTCAGCATGGTCAAAGTCGATATGATTCGCACGATTAACCACATTTGGATGCTCTGCTTTAAATTTTTCAATCAAAGCATTTTTTTCTGTTTCCGTTAAATGACGGACATCATCCACATAAGTTGGCGTTAAATCTCTAACAGTATTACGTTCACTTTGAGGTTTGATAGTCAAAGTATAGGTAATTGTATTTTGTTTATGTGTCCCATTTGCTCCAATTGTAATATGATAAGTACCTGGTGTTACATTTCCACCATCACCTATAGTTCCAACAAGAGCCATTTGCACTTCAGGATTATTTACATTCCAATAGTTAGCAGCAATATCTACTTCTTCTTTCTTTCCTGTTTGGAAATTTTTATAAGCTACACGTAGTTTTAAACCTTTAACTTGATTAAGACCACTTATAACTCCTACTCTTTTTACATAATACGGAGTAGGATCTTCCTCTCCACGTTTAGGGCCATTCGGATATCTTACTAATGGCTCTCCATTTCCTCTTTTACCATATGCTGTCATTACCGAGAATAGAGTATCTGAATTATAAAAAGTTAATTCTTTTTTATTTTCGTTTACTAACGCATTACTACCCTCGTATTTGTTAGCAATTGACGATATCCAAATAGCTCTAAACCCACTCTCTCCCTTACCATCAATTGGTTTTCCATTCCGTGGATCACGTTTCCCAGATTGTGCTCGAGTTACTCTATTAGCTACTTTGTTGCGGAGGCTCTTCGCTTCATTTAGAGCACCATCAACTTCACTCTCAGTGGCTTTTCCCTCAGATAAATCTGCAAATACTTGAAGAGATTTGCTTTCAGATTCACTGAATTCATAACTGATTTCTCCTGCTAGTTGGTTAATTTCTGAGACAAGAGCCTGAACCTTGGTAATCTTTTCTGTTAAAAGATTTTTCTTTTCATCACTATCGTTTGCTTTATCTGCTTGCTTTTCTTTTTTGTCTATGTCGTTGCTTTTCTCTTCCAGTTGAGCAAATGATTCAGACAAAGCTTGAACTTCTTTATCTATCTCATCCTGACTAGCACCTTCTTTATCCAAGACTGCTTGCGCACGCGACAAAGAGAGATTAAGATTTTCAACTGATTTAGCTGTTTTAGTCTGTAAATCAGTGTTCCTAATCTTTTCAATTAATTCATTTAAAGCAGTTTTATCCACAGCTTTGACTGGATGCTCTAAAGACTTTTCAAGAATTTTTTCTTCTGGAACATGTTCAGAAATCTTATCTGATTCTTTAACAGGATTTTCTACCTGTGGATGATTTTCCACATCGTTTGGAATCTTGTCACTATTCGGATCTTCATCTTTAACTTTAGTTGAATCATTCAGAGACGCAACCATTTCATCAGCATGAACAAGATGTGGATTCTGTATCGTCACTGCTCCGGTAGCCAAAAAAAGAGTGCACCCAAAAAGAAAATGCTTCCCTTTCTTTATCATCCGCCAATTCTTTTGATTGATTCCTTTTCGATTAAAAAACATTAAGAACTCCTTGCTTCAAATTATAAAATTACTTCTTGTATTATATTCTTTTATTTCCTTATATGCAAACCCTTTCGATACATAATATATTGTTTATAAGATTTGTTATATTTTTGTAAAAATAATTTACTAATCCAGAAAATTACTAAATTCATTTTATTATCAAAAAATGAGCAACTTTTATATTAAGTTACTCATTTTTATAAACTCTATTTTATTTAGATTATACTATCCTACTAGTTAAATCAGTATTAACACTTTATATTTAGCGATGTCTTCTAGCATGACCACGAGTTCCTGGTCCAGTTCTAATTGGTTTAACTTGTTTACCTGGACGTGAAGGAACATGGTGTACTGGTCCATGATGAGGTCTCGTTAAATGCGGTTTAGGCTGAACACTTGGTTTTGGATGAGTAACAACTACATTTGGTTTTGTAACAACTCCGACTACATGCGTGTGGCTGGTAGTACCAGTATGAATGACACTTGTCACCTCTGAATGAGTTTCGGTCTCATTTGTCGTGATAGTGACAATCGGTGTTGTTGGACCTGCTGTTGCCGCATTTGAGGTAACAGTGGTTGTCGTTGTAGTTGTAGTCGTAGCCGTTCCACCAGGAACAGGTGTTGTCTCTGTTTTCTTATTAACAGATGTTTGTGAAGAAAAATCTGTTGGTTTAATTGCAGCCAAGGCTTCAGCTGGAGTTAAGCTAGGTTTTGAATCAGTAGTCGCTACCGGCTTTGGTTGCACAGCTGGTGTTGGTGTAGCTGGAGTAGATACTACTGGTTTAACAGGTGTTACCGGTGCAGGTGCTACTGGTTTGACTGGAGCAACTGGTTGTGGTGTGGCAACAGGCGCTGGAGTTACTGGTGTCGAAACTACTGGTTTGACTGGTGTTGATGGTGCTACCGGTTTTGGTTTAACTACAGGTGCTGGCTTAGCCGGAGTTGACACTGCTGGTTTAACCGGTGTTACTGGTTTTACCGGTACAACGGGTTTTGTAACAATTGGTGATGATGCAACAACTGGATCCGGAACAGTCAAAACTGGTTTGATAGAAATTCCATTACCTAGACTAGAAGGAGTCGCTGCAATAGTTGTCACCCCTTGTGGAGTAACATTTGGTTTATGAACAGTCGTATCTACTGAGGCTACTGGCTTATCATCAATTCTTGTGATTTTCCAATTATCATAAATAACTGCACCAGTAACGAGGTTAACTCTCGCCACTCTTTCAAAAACTACAGATCGAACTACATCTTTGAAAGCTTTTTTACCATCTTTTAGATATTTGTAGTGAATGGTCTGCTTGGTCATTTTTCTCAGTGTATCTAAGTTTTCAACCGATTTAGGCCAAACAGGTGACAATGCATCTCCTGCTACCAATGGATTTCCAGCAATTGGTTTAGGATCATCTGCTGTGACAGTCATAACTTTTTCAATTAATTGAACTGAGAATACTTGATCAGTTTGTTTTTCACTGTCAAAGCGTTTATCATTAGCATTTGCAAAACCGTCATGTACTAATTCATATCCTTGTTTTAGGTATTGATTAATACGAGTTTTTGAATTATAAGCAATTGTTTCACCTGGAAGACCAACTACACTATCCACATTTCCTAAAACTTTAGGACTTGTTTCTGTTTGATTGAGGTATTTAACCTGTGCTTTTTGTTGAGCAAGATAATCATAAACAACATGGATATCAGCCTGTGTCAAATGTCCCTTACTATTAGCAGGTGTTTGTGACAAGACATATACTACACCATCTTTTTCGAAACGTTCAGGAACTTTAGCAGTCACATCATAGTTATTTCCCAACAAGTTAATGAGATTTGAACTCTTATCATGTGGTGTATTGAATGTTTCTAAAATAGCTTGACTTGTTTTATCACGATACTGAATATCAACTTTACCAAATTTAGCTTCTTCGTACACAGCTACCACGTTGGCTTGAGCTCGTGTAATCGTACCAGATGTCTTCGTATTGCTATAGAAACGATCATTCTGTGCATACTCTTTGAAGACATAATATTTACCATTTGGTGAATGCAATAAATAAGGTGCTGTGATAGATGTTGTTTGAATTCCTTTGTTTTCTTGAACTTCTGTCTCAGTTGTATTTCTCTCCAAAGTAGCTACATAGCTAGTATCAATTTTGGTAGATGGTCTTACAGTAGTGAATTTGTCTTGAAGGATACCTCCATTTTCCACCGCTGCAATGGCAGGAAGAAGCATTTTTCCTTGAGTATCAACGAAGCGAACAGCTACATCTCCATAGACAAGGCGTCCACCTGTTTTAACCATATCTGGGTTGGCAATTTTCCAGTCAGAATCAGCAGCTTGTTCGTATTGGTCTGTAAGATTTTTACCTTTGGCATCAACAACTGTCAATGTCCCTGGAACATTTGATTTAAAACCATTTCTAGCTTCATTCAGATAATCAACTGTATGACCTGTTGGAACACGGTCAACTCCAAAGTCTTTTGTACGTAATACATAGGTTCTACCAGCCAACATCTTCCCAGAAACGAGTTCAAAGGTTAATTCATTATCAGCAGCCTTAATAATCTTAAATTTTGCATGTTGACCTGGTTCTTCACGAGGTGCTTCCAAAATAACATTATGGCGATTTACTCTTGTTCTTGATGTATCAGGGCTAGTATTTGTCATTTCGACATTGTGGGCACCACGTTCAATAAATTCACCTACTGTAGCAAACTTATTGAATTCTGTATCATTGATTCGAACGGTGAAACGAGTCCCTGCACTAAAGTTTGATTTCCATGTTCCGATACGAAGAGTGCTGTTATATGTCTTGATACTACCATCATCATCCAACGTAACATCACCTGTGAAGTTAGCTGTAGCTGGTGTATCATAAACTTTAGGTGCTCCGATATCTGTTTTAATCACAGTGTAATTCTTAGTGACTACATTTTGACCATTGACTGATATAACACCAGTTACAGACTTATCCACGTTCACTCGAGGATAACGAATTCCACCTCTGTATTGAAGTTCAAAAGTGACATCATCCAGTCGTTCAATTTCATCAGTGAACCGGTAAGTTGCTTCAATATGACTTCCTTTGTCAACTAAATCCCATGATTCTTTTGTGTCTAGAGCAACGTCACGGTCTCCACGTGAAGCCCAATATGAAAGGCTTCCAGCTTTGGCATTATCATTTTTCTGAACCAGACTCACTCGTTCTGCAAAAACTTTACCTTCAGCAACCAATTTTTGAGGAAGATTATTATCTTGTGGCAATTCCTTCAAACCAATTGTAAAGATATCCCCCTTATGATAGGTACCATTTTTAAATTTTAATTGGAGGCGATAATCAGCAATACCTGTTGAAGTTACACGGTCGGCCATGTCAATTGTACCACTGGCAATAATATTTCCATTATCGATAGCTACATCCTGTGTTTGAGTTGGCGATAGACTAGCGCTAATTTTCTTGCCGTGTCCTGCACGTTGCAACTCAGTATAAACTGTTTCAATAGCTGAATACAGTTGATTTAATTGAGTCTTAAGATTTTCTACACTAACAGATGAATCTTTCAACAAGGATTTTGATTGTGAAATCTGAATTGTTGCTGCCTTAACAGCTTCTTGAACCAAGGCTTTTTCTTCAGCTTGACGATCTGCTTCTTGAGCATAACGAACAGCAACTTGAGTTAAAACTTCTGCTTCTGATACAACCTGTTCCAAGGTAGTTTTTTCAACTGATTTTTCTTCTTTTACCTTCTCACTTGAAGCAGGTGAAGTAGTTTTTTCTTTGCCTGATTTTACTTCTTTAGAAGTGAATTCTTTTAAGTCAGAAGTTTTTGTTTCAGTTTCTACTTTAGTTTCTGCTTCCTTCCTTAGAAGGGCATTGACATCTAATTCTTCTTTTTCCAATACTGGAGCTTGAAAAGTTGAAGGTAATTCTACTATTTTTTCCTCAGATTTTTCTTGCTTTATCTCATCTTGTTTTTCAGAGACTTTTTGTTCTTCTTTTTCAGTGCGTTGTGAATCTACTTTTTGTTCATTTGCACTCACATTTGAATAAGTACCAAAAACCATCAAGGCAGCTACAGCAACAGATACTGCACCAAAACTTGATTTTCTAATGGAATACTTGTTTACCTTATTCATTTGATTCCGTTTTACTCTTGAATACATATATTTTCTCTCTAACTTTTTATGATAAAAAAGGGAGTGGAATTGATGCTGTATTGACATACATTCTCACTCCCTAAAACACTACACTTCAATATTTTGTTGTCTAGAGTTTTGTTTTGATTTTATTCATCTCGTTTTGCTTTTCCAACTAAACTGAATCCAGCAAATAGGCCAAGCACTCCTAGAACTTGAGCTATACCAGAAGAGTGACCCGCAGTTTTTGGAAGTTCTTTTTTCTCCTCTTTTGGAGCTGGGGTAGAGGTTGGAACTGCTGATGGCACTTTTGGAGCTGGGGTAGAGGTTGGAACTGGAGTTGGCGTAACTTGTGGAGTTGGGGTCGGTACCGGGATTGGAGTTGGTACCGGGGTTGGAGTTGGAACCGGAGTTGGGGTCGGTACTGGATCCGGCGTAACTTGTGGAGTTGGGGTTGGAGTCGGAATTGGAGTTGGAGTTGGGGTAACTTGTGGAATTGGTTGAACATTTCTATAAGTTACAGTTACAACCTGATTTCCAGTTTCTGCTGTAATTCCTTGAACCGCAACCACTTTAGCAAGGTCAGGATTATATCCTGCAATACTTGGAGATACCACTTCGTCAAAACTTGTCATTCCATCTTCAGAAACCCAAGATGTACTTGTAGTCTTACCTGTTACATTATCGATACTTAACATACGTGAAAAACTTACTTGATCATGATGATCTTCACTTGCTTTTGTACCATCTTCAAATACATAATGAATCGTTCTTTCCACAAGTTTTGGAGTATCTTTTTTAACAGTGATCTTATGTTTCAATAGGACTGTATATTCTTGAACTTTTGTTTCATCTGTATCAAAAGTTGCATCTGCAGGGAAACCATCTTCCTGTAATAAGTACCCTTTTTCAAGCAACGATTTCAAAACAGTTTCTGTCGTATAGGCAATCTTTTCTCCTGATTTACCAGTAATATTGTCTGTATGAACGACTTCATTCTTGTTATCAACATCTATGTAACGAACAACTGCAACTTGATCTGTCTTGACGTAAGTTACCTTTGTATCTTCACCTGGATTTTCAGGTGTGACACTTGTACGCTCTGGTTTGTAGCCTACAATTTCAGGTACTGCTGTTTCTCTAGCTTTACGAGGATCATTTGCATCATTCAGGTATTGTGGTTGAGGAGCATTTACAATCACATTTCCAGAAGCATCTACTGGAATGATTCTACCCAAAGCTTTATAGGTAACTGTATCTGTTGCTTTTGGTAAATCTGGCGTAACTGTCTTAGCACCAGCTTCTGATTTATCAGCAAAATATCCTGCCACAACTGGGACTTTAACTGTTCCATAGGTATGGTCCTTATTTTCCCAAGTTGTTTCTTTAGTCGCTTCATTATATGATCCCTTGAAGACAAAGTCATTTTGCACATTATCTTTAGGAGTTGCAGAACCTGCACCAGTAAAGCTTACAGTTTGCTCAGTTTCCTTAGTTAATGAATCAATAATTTCGTTATATGTTACAAAGGTATCTTTTCCGATGCGATCAGGATCAGATTCGTCATTTGGTTCGATTGTCTTGTCAACAATATTATATCCCCAAACAGTTGGTTGCGTATTATTTAATACATGGAATTTTGGAGCCTCAGGAATTTTTGTTTCCGCTGCTTTTGTTGCATCGTTTGGATCATTATCATAGTACTTATAGAGAGCGTCTTCAATGTTTTGTACAACCTCTCCTTGTTTATTGATATATTGTCCTTTATTATTGACTGCTACAATACGTCCCATTTCTTTCAAGTCAACATTAACTTCTGTATCTTGAGGAGAATTTGGATTAACCTCCATTGTTCCTACTTTATTTACAGTAGCATAGAACTTTGGTGTAACAGGAGTACGTACAGCTTTGAACACTGCATTCACGGATGAATCTGCTTCTGAATTAGTTGAACTATCTGGTTCTGCTGCAGCAGCGCGCTTACCTCTAGATGAACGGCGTACAGAACGCTCACCATTTTCGGTCACAGTTAAGCCTACTGGAGACACTTGAGAATTATTAACTTGTGTAGCTAAAAGATTCTCTGAAACTGGAGCTACTTCTGACAAAGCTCGTCTGCTTCTAGATGATCTAGCAACTCTTGATTCACCATTATTCGTAACTGATGGTTGAGATGCTACTGGAGCTACAACATCTTGGTTCTTAATTCCAGTAATCTTCCATTGTTCATAATGGATATCACCAGAAACCAAATTCACAAGAGCATTTCTTTCATAGCTGATATGTTGATCAATTGTTCCATATGCAGCTTTTCCATTTTTAAGGTAACGGAAGTTAATACGGCGACTTATTGTTTGAGTCAATTTCTCCATTCTCTCAACAGTGCCTGGCCAATTTGGTGTATTTGGTTGTCCCGGATTGACTGGGGTGTTTGGTTGTGGTTTAGGATCTTTCGGTGTTACACGTTCAACACGTTCTGAAAGGGTTACAGTATAGACTTGGTCACGTGCTGTATCGTAGTCATAAACCTTCGCACCACCTGCTGTGAATTCATCGCTGACAAGGTTATAGCCTTGTTTCTTGAATTCTGTGATTTGACTTGTGGTGCTGTAGGCAATGGCTTCACCTGACTTACCTGTCACTTCATCTGTTGTGAGAACGCGATTACCATTTGTACTTACATAACGGATAATAGCTTTTTGAGCATCCTTACGATAAGTAACTGTTTCAACACGGTCTTGGTCTTTAGCTTGAACTCCACTTACAGCTGGGATTT
>ERZ773083.1491-NODE-1491-length-15814-cov-3.443048_pt1 | contig 15814 bp, 9 predicted proteins | sample MGYA00511465_ERZ773083 | MGnify/ENA primary metagenome ERZ773083 (study PRJEB29015, sample SAMEA2738001) | human oral metagenome | biome: human oral; feature: human-associated habitat; material: dental | place: China | collected 2060 ... | reverse complement strand
TTTGTCGTGTTCTTCGACCTGGAGGGTGTAGCCGAGCGCGCCGGAGGTGCGGGGGATAATCGTGATTTTCTGCACCGGTGCGGAGTGACTCTGCAGAGCTGCAACCAAAGCGTGACCAATCTCATGGTAGGCGACGGTCGCCTTTTCTTTGTCGGTCAGCACCGCGTTTTTCTTCTGGTAGCCCGCGATGACAGTCTCCACGCTCTCCTCGAGGTCCTGCTGGTTTGCGACCTTGCGGCCGCTCCGGACCGCGCGGAGGGCTGCCTCGTTGATGATGTTCGCGAGCTCGGCGCCGGAAGCGCCGGAGGCCATGCGCGCAATCGTGTGGAAGTTCACATTGTCCGCGAGACGCACCTTTTTTGCGTGCACCTTGAGGATTTCTTCTCTGCCCTTTAAATCCGGGAGTTCCACCGGAATCCGGCGGTCAAAGCGGCCGGGGCGGAGGAGAGCCGGATCCAGGGATTCGGGGCGGTTGGTCGCCGCGAGGATGATGACGCCCGAGTTCCCCTCGAAGCCGTCCATCTCGGTGAGCAGCTGGTTCAGGGTCTGCTCGCGCTCGTCATTGCCGCCGATCGAACCTGCTGTGCGCTTGCCGCCGATGGCATCGATCTCGTCGATAAAGACGATGCAGGGCGCTTTCGCCTTGGCCTGCTGGAAGAGGTCGCGCACCTTCGAGGCGCCCATGCCGACAAACATCTCGACGAACTCCGAGCCGGAAATCGAGAAGAAAGGAACATTCGATTCACCGGCAACAGCCTTGGCGAGCAGGGTCTTACCGGTTCCGGGCGGGCCGACGAGCAGGATGCCCTTCGGCATTTGCGCGCCGATCGCGGTGTACCGGCTCGGATCCTTTAAATACTGCACAATTTCCTGCAGACTTTCTTTTGCCTCGTCCTCCCCGGCCACATCGTGGAAGTGGATGCCGTCGGTGGACTTCACATATTCCTTGGCATTGCTCTTGCCGAAGTTGCCGAAGGGGCTGCCGCCGAGACCGCCGCCCATGCCGCCGCCCATCTTGGAGGCGAGCGAGCTGAACTGGCGGCTCAGAATCTGCCAGAAAATGATCATGAAGATAATCGGGATGACCCAGTTGTAGAGGAGCTTCTCCATGGGCGTCTGCACATGAACGATGTCGGTGCGGAAATCCGCGCCCGCGCTGTAGAGCCGCTGGGTCAGATCCGGGTCTGTCATGACGCCGGTTTTATAGATGGCGCTCTGGCCCTTCTCCGTGAATACAATCTGGTTTGTGTCCACCTGAACCTTGTCAATTTTCTTCTGGGACGTCAGATCCATGAAGACATTATAAGAAACTTCTTTAATTCTCGCGTTTTGCAGCTGTGGCATAACAACTGCATTCAGAATCAGAGTAATGAGAAGAATCACAAAGTACAGATTGGGAATCAGCGGTGTTGGCTGTTTGGGGTTCTTGTTCTCCTGCATGGTTTCTCCTTTGCTTTGATATGTTATATAGTTTGTAGCACAGTAGAGCGAGATACGCAAGAGAACATGTGAAAAGTTTATCAAAAGATTAGAAATGAACGCTTTCGGCGCTGCCGTAGAGGAAGGGTGAGCAGAGACAGGCGGGAATCGGTAAAACGAGAATGAGCATCAGGCAGGACAGAGGAACGTGATCAGGAAAAGGAAAGGCGCGCCGTTGAAGCTGAGGTACAGGGGAAAAAGGCTGCGATAAATACGACCTAAGAGAGGAGGTTCAGCGGAAAAAACAAGGTAGAGAAAGAGAAGCGCGTACGCAGGAGAAAGGGCGTGAAAAGAGGAACGGTGCGGCGGGGGACAAAACAGCGGGAAAGAACGGCGGCAAAAGAAGGAGAAGTATGTACGCCGGAGAAAGGGTGTGAAAAGAGAAGCGGTACGGCGGGGGACAAAACAGCGGGAAAGAAAGGCAGCAAAAGAAAGAGAAGTAAGTGAAAGAGAAAATGAACCGGAAGAGATAAAGTTCGAAAAAAAGAGAGGCTGCCGGATTGGGACAGAGAAGAAAAATCGAAGGATTTGCGGCACAAAAAAACTCTGCCGAATATCGGCAGAGTTTCAATTCGTGGGACCGAGGAGGCTCGAACTCCTGACCTTTCGCGTGTGAGGCGAACGCTCATCCCAGCTGAGCTACGATCCCGCAAAGTACTTGTTTATAATAGCACATCGGCGCCAGAATGCAAGTGCTTTTTGTGAAGAGCTGAAAAAGTGTAGTTCGATGCCTTTAATTCCGGAGACTCTCGAGGTCCTCGTAGAAGGTCGGCGCGGAGATGTTGACGCACTCGGGGTGGGTGATTTTCACTTCCCCGTCGGTCACGAGCGAGAGAATCGCAAAGCTCATCGCGACGCGGTGATCCAAGTAGCTCTCGATCTCGCCGCCGTGAAGCGTAGCGCCGCCGTCAATCATGAGGCCGTCTTCGGTCTCCGCGACCTTAGCGCCGAGGCGGCTTAGACCCTCTGCCATGGTGTGAATGCGGTTCGACTCTTTCACTTTCAGTTCCGCGGCATCGCGAATCACGGTGCGTCCCTCGGCGCAGGCCGCGGCGACTGCGAGTACCGGAAGTTCGTCGATCAGGCGGGGAATCAGCTTGCCGCCGATTTCGGTGCCGTGGAGCGGAGCGTAGCGCACCAAAAGATCGGCCGCCGGTTCGCTGTCCTCGTTCCGGACATCTAGAACCTCTATCTTTGCGCCCATTGCGCGGAGTGCCGAAAGGACGCCGTCCCGCGTCGGGTTGATGCCGACATTCCGGAGTACCACTTCGCTGCCCGGCACGATGCTCGCGCCGACCAGAAAGAAAGCAGCGGAGCTGATATCGCCCGGCACGGAAATTTCGGTGCCGTAGAGATTTTCGGTCTCGGAGACGGTGACGGCGGGGCGCCCCTCGAAGCTGCCGGTCGAGACCTTGGCGCCGAAGGCGCGAAGCATGCGCTCGGTGTGGTCGCGGGAGAGCGCAGGTTCGGTGACCGTGGTCTGGCCGGAGGCATAGAGCCCGGCGAGCAGCACGGCGGATTTCACCTGGGCAGAGGCAATCGGCGAGTTAAAGTGAACGCCGTAGAGCTGTTTGCCGCGAATCGAAAGCGGCGCACAGTCGTTTCCGGAGATACTCTTGATATCGGCGCCCATCGCGCAAAGCGGTGTGATGACGCGCTTCATCGGGCGGCGTTGAATCGAGGCGTCGCCGGTCAGAACGGAAGAGAAGCGCTGCGCGGCGAGCACGCCGCTTAAGAGTCGTGTGGTTGTGCCGCTGTTGCCGCAGTCGAGTGCCTCCGCAGGCGGCATGAGCTCCCGGAGTCCCCGCCCGAGAATCGTCACAGAGCTGCCGCGATGTTCAATCCGTACGCCCATACTGCGGAAGCAGCGTATGGTGGAGAGGCAGTCCTCGCCCGGCAGAAAGCCCTCGATTTCGGTCGTGCCGGTCGCGAGCGAGCCGAACATCACGGCGCGGTGCGAGATGGATTTGTCACCGGAAATGACGAGAGAGCCGCGGAGCGGCGTGGAAGCGGATAAGTGCATGGAAAACTCCTTTCTCTGCGTAGAGCAGATCAGCGGTTCATCTCGAGTTCAAAGCCGTAGCCGTTTAAGAGAGCGGCGGCCTTCTGGCAACTGTCGGCATCATAGAATTCAATGCGGAGCGCACCGTCGCCGCTCTCCCGGTTGTGGTTGATGCCGATATTTTTGACATTTACGTTTCCGGCGGCGAGAATCGCGGCGATGATCGAAATCGCTCCCGGCTTGTCGGCGACATGCACCGAGAACGAGTACTGCGCGCTGAGTAGGCCTGCGGCGTCACTGAACTGGTCGCGGAACCGTCCGGATTTCAGAAAGAGCTCGTGAATTGCCTGCATGTTGTCGTTCTGCAGGGCAGTGCGGATTCCCGCGAGCGCATCCATGTAGCGGTCAAGGACGGTGAGCACAGCGTCCCGGTTGGCAGAAAAAATCTGCTGCCACATGATGGGCGAAGAACTCGCAATGCGGGTGATGTCCTTAAAGCCGCCGGCTGCGAGCGAGCGCATGGTGTGTGCCTCGTTGTCCGTGTCCTTCACGAGGTTTACGAGCGCAGCCGCAATAAGATGCGGGAGATGGGAAATCGTTGCGACCGCGCGGTCGTGTGTCGCGGCGTCGATCACATACGGATTCGCAAGCATACGGTGTACGAGCGCTTCCATTCGCTTGAGCATCTCCGGGCGCGTCTCGGCGGTCGGGCAGAGCAGATAAAAGATGTTTTCGAGGAGCAGGGCATCCGAATAGATATAACCGCTCTTTTCGGAACCGGCCATCGGGTGACCGCCCACGAACTGCGCGCCGAGGCCGAGGCGCAGCACTTCCCGTTCTATGCTCTGTTTGCTGCTGCCGACATCGGTAATCAGCGTGTCCGCTGTCAGAATGTCGCGGAGCGCGGCGAGATAGCTGCTGTTGGTCTCCACCGGCGCGCAGAGAAACACCGCGTCACAGTCGGCGAGGCAGGGCTCGGTGCCGGTGAGAATGCGGTCTACCGTGCCGTCAGCGCGCGCCTCTTCCAACATCTCCCGCGAGGGCATGTAGGCATAAATTTGACAGTCCGGCTCCCCCCCTTTCAGTGCCTTTGCGATGGAACCTCCGATGAGTCCGAGACCGATGAAACCGTAAGTCATATGTAACCTCCTGACAATTCTTCTATTTTATCGGCTCTGACTTTGACTGTCAACAAAGGTAAAATTGTGCGCTATGCTGTAAATGCCTTGCAATTTTCTGTTAAAATTAGTAGAATAATCAGAGATAAAAGCTCGACCAAAACAGCTGTTATCGGGATATCAACGAATAGGAGGAGCTGTTCACAATGAAAGTTTACGAGACTTCACAGATTCGAAACGTTGTGCTCATGGGACACGGAGGCGCCGGTAAGACGACGCTCGCAGAGGCTTGCGCCTTTGTCGGCGGTGCCATTAAGAAAATGGGAAGCGTTCCGCAGGGCACAACGCTCAGCGATTACGATAAGGAAGAGCAGCGCCGCGGTTTCTCGATCAGCACAGCGCTGATTCCGGTCGAATATACGGATCAGGACGCAGAGCCGGTAAAAATCAATTTCCTCGACACCCCCGGCTATTTTGACTTTGTCGGCGAAGTCGAAGAGGCGGTTGCGGCGGCGGATGCGGCCGTGATTGTGGTCAACTGCAAGGCCGGCTTGGAGCCCGGCACCATCAAGGCCTGGGAGCTCTGCGAAAAGCTCCGCCTGCCGCGCATCTTCTTTGTGACCAATATGGACGATGACAAGGCGAGCTACCGCGAATTGCTCTTAAAGCTCGAGTCCCGCTTCGGAAAGCGCGTCGCGCCCTTGCATCTTCCGATTCGCGAGAACGAAAAGTTTGTGGGCTTTGTCAACGTCGTCAAGATGAAGGGCCGCCGCTTTGCGGAGCACAGCGCGGCGTACACGGATTCCGATATTCCGGATTACTCCGAGCACAACTTAAAGATTGCGCGCGAGGCGCTGCTCGAGGCGGTCGCGGAGTCGAGTGAAGCGTTCATGGAGCGCTACTTCTCCGGCGAGAGCTTTACCGAGGAAGAAATTTATACGACGCTCCGCGAACAGGTCGCAACCGGTGACATGGTTCCGGTCATGATGGGCTCCGGTGTGAACGCGCAGGGCGCAAACGCACTGATGAATGCGATTGTCCGCTACTTCCCCTCGCCCGAGAGAGCGGCGCGGGACAACGGCGTGGATTTGACGACAGGCGAGCATCTGGTTGCCAATTATAAGCCGGATGTAAATCTCTCGATGAAGGTCTTTAAGACCATCGCGGATCCGTTCATCGGCAAGTACAGCCTAGTTAAGGTGCTGACCGGCGTGCTCCGTCCGGACAGCGAACTCTTCAATACCGGCAAGGAAGTCGAGGAGAAGAGCGGCAAGATTTATGTGCTCCGCGGCAAGGAAGCAATCGAAGTCACCGAGCTTCGCCCGGGCGATATCGGCGCGATGGCCAAGCTGAACGAGACCGAGACCGGCGACACGCTCGCGAAGAAGCAGGCGCCGATTCTCTACAATCCGCCGCAGATTTCGAAACCCTATACCTATAAGGCATATGTCGCAAAGAATAAGGGCGATGAGGATCGCATTGCCTCCGGTCTCGCGAAACTCATGGAAGAGGATCGCACGCTTCGCACCGAGGTCGATGCGGAAAATCGCCAGTCCCTGCTCTACGGCATCGGCGACCAGCAGCTTAAAATTGTCGTGAGCAAACTTGCGAGCCGCTATAAGGCTGAGATTGTGCTCGAGAAGCCGCGCTTTGCGTTCCGCGAGACCATACGGAAGAAGGTTGAGGCGGCGGGACGCTATAAGAAGCAGTCCGGCGGTCACGGCCAGTTCGGCGATGTCAAGATGAGCTTCGAGCCCTCGGGCGACCTTGAAAAGGCCTATGTGTTCGAGGAGCAGGTCTTTGGCGGCGCGGTTCCGAAGAATTACTTCCCGGCGGTTGAGAAGGGCATTGCGGAGTGCTGCAAGAAGGGCCCGCTCGCGGCATACCCGGTGGTCGGTCTGAAGGCGGTGCTGCTCGACGGCTCTTATCACCCGGTCGATTCCTCCGAGCTTGCATTCAAAATGGCGGCGAGCATCGCGTTTAAGAAGGGCTTCCTCGAGGCGATGCCGGTACTGCTCGAGCCGATTGTGGCGCTCACGGTGCGCGTGCCGGATGCGAACACCGGCGATGTGATGGGCGATCTAAACCGCAGAAGAGGTAGAGTGCTCGGTATGGAGTCCGATCACCACGGCAGGCAGCTGATTCACGCGGACATTCCGGCGTCTGAGCTCTACGGCTACGGCGCAGACCTCCGCTCCTTAAGCGGCGGTCTCGGCGAGTTCTCTTATGAGTTCAGCCGCTACGAGCAGTGCCCGGGCGATGTGCAGAAGCGCGAGGTCGAGGCGAGAGCTTCGCTTTTGAAGGGCGAAGAAGAGTAAGAAGGAAGACGTATCCCCGGCATGCAAAAGTGCCGGGGATTTTTGCTGTGCGAAGAGACTGTAATGCGAAGAGACTGTAAGATGAAGAGTAAAGTCATAAAAACGTAAGCGCCTTCCGGCTGGAGTTTCGCGCTGCTTCGTGCGAGAATAGAGGCGGTCACCGGTGGAAGCAACCACGGATTCAGGCACCTGTGTGACCGGACGGAGGAAAGAATCATGCGAAACAGAAAACAGGGAATGTATGTTTTATCGGCCGCGGCACTTGTGACTGCGCTCCTTTTTGCCGGCTGCGGACAGAAGGCAAACCGGCAAGGGAGCGCAAACAGCAGTGAGACAGGGCAGGCGGAGAGCGCGAACGAGGCGCGCGAGACTTATGCCTATCAGTCGGAAGAGGCGGACAGTAACGGTCTTCGCCACTTCAAGGACGCCGCGGGGCGTGATGTGAGTGTCAAAAAAGATCTCACGAAGGTCGCGGTGCTCTCGACCGATGCGCAGTCCTACCTCTATATGATTGCGCCGGAGAAACTTGTCTCGGTTTGGCAGGAGCCGAAAGCAGAGGACTATGTGCCCTCGGCCTATGCAAATCTCCCGGCAATCGGAAAGAACAAGGCGAGCGACCAGAAGGCAGCGCTCCTGTCGTATCAGCCGGAAGTCATCCTATATATGTCGAACGGCAATGAGAAGGAGACCGGAACCGGTGCGATGGCGGACAAGCTCCAGGCGGATTTCGGTGTGCCGGTGGTCGAAATCGACTCGAGCTTCGCGGGACAGGGCAATGCGTTTCGCATGCTTGGCGATCTCCTCGGTAAGCGGGAGCGGGGCGAAGAGCTCGCAGCCTACACGGACGATGTATACCGGCGCGTGACGGCTGTCGCGGAGAAGGAAAAGAAGAAAGAAAAGAAGCTCATCTGCTTCCGCGGGAGCATGGAAAATGAAGTGCTTTTAAAGAGCGCCAAGACGAGTGAGGTCATAAATCTTCTCGCGGACAATGTCGTCGAGATGCAGGGAACCGAGGCGCAGCAGCGCGGCGGTAGCATGATACTTGAGGCAGCCGATGTGAAACAGCTGAATCCGGATGTGATTCTGACGGACACGGCGAATTTTTTGAATCAGATGAACAGCGACAGCAGCTGGCAGGAAATTCCGGCCATCAAAAACACGCAGGTCTATCTGATTCCGTCGCGGCCGCATTCCTGGGTTCTTTCGCCCGCGCAGTATCCGATCGGCGCAATCTGGCTCGCGAACACCTTATATCCGAAGCAGGCGAACTTTGACCTCGAGAAAGAGATCCGGCAGTACTTTAAAACCTGTTACGGCAAGGATCTGAACGCGGAAGAGTATCAAAACTTATTGAGCCCGCAAGAAAACGGGCAGTGAGACAGGTGGCGAAACAAGCGACGAAAAGCCGAATACAGCACAGTTGTCTATAAGAGAATGTAAAATCAAAGTAAAGAAGATAACTTGCAATTCTGTCTGAAAAAAACTACAATTCAGGTTCGGAATCATATTGCACAACGAGGAGAGAGACATGAAGAAAATTGTAGGGGTGCTTGCGGCGCTCGGCGTTTTGGCGGCAATGCCTCTGACAGCATGGGCATCTGCCTGGCAGCAGACCAACGGCAGATGGTGGTATCAAATGGACGGCGGCAAGTACCCTGTCAACGGCTGGATGTGGATTGACGGTGACCGGAACGGAATTGCGGAGTGCTATTACTTTGATCAGGCGGGTTATCTTCTGACCAATACGGTTACGCCGGACAACTGCCGTGTGAATCAGAGCGGTGCCTGGGTGGACGAAAACGGCACAGTTCACACAAAGCGCGTGCCGATTGTGCAGGAGAGCAGCAAAAATATAGAGGCAGAGCGGCAGGAAGTGCTGCGCCTCGTCAATGCGGAGCGGCGGAAGCGCGGACTCGGCGAACTCACGGAGAACCCGCTGCTCGAGGGCATTGCGGACCAGCGCGCGTCGGAAATCATCAGACTGTTTGATCATACAAGACCGAACGGCCAGAGCTTTGACTCGCTCTACCAGGAGCGCGGCGCGACAGGTTACGGTCGCTGGGGTGAGAATATCGCAATGGGACAGCCGGACGCAGCGGCGGTGGTCACGGCCTGGATGAACAGCCAGGGACATCGCGAGAACATTCTGCGACCGGAGTTCACGGAAATCGGAATCGGTGTCCGCTATGAGAACGGGCAGATGTACTGGGTGCAGAATTTCGGCGGCTATTATTGATCATCGATCATCGTAGTAAGGCACTAAAATAAAAAAGGGGAGGACCGGAGATGAAAAAGTCAAAGAAGGCATTGGCCCTCGGCGTCGCATTGCTCGCGCTCGGCGCGACGGCCTGTGCGGCAAAGGACACGAAGTCCGTACAGAGCACGGCAGCCACGACAGAGAGTGCGGCGTCTGCCGGGGAGAGCACGGCGGCGGAGAGCAAGCAGGCAGAGGCAGAGGATGACAAGCAGGCGGCGGCACCGGAGCAGCTTCGCGTGAGCATCGAGAGCATCCGTTCGACGCGGGAGCGCGAGTCGGGCGGCGAGACCGGTATGGGAAGTCAGGATCGGTTTTACGAGTATCCGGATTGGGCCATGCTTCCGACCGTCCCGGACGGCGCAACCGCTGCGCTCACCAAGGCACTCGACGCGTATGCGGACACCCAGCAACAGGCACTTGAGGCGTATGCGGCGGCACATCAAAACAGCGCAGAGGATGACTCGCTGCTGAATCGGTACGCGGGCGATGTGCGCCTGACCCGGAGCGACAGCAATTATCTGAGCTTTGTGCGCGGCACCGACAGCTATTCTGCGGATGCCGAGGACTATACTTATGACAGCAAGACCGGTGAGCGCGTTTTTCTCACACAGATTGTGCGCGATGAGAAGCAGTTCGACAGCGCAGTCGATCAGGTGACGCAGGAGACCGGCATGACAGAGCTTGCGGCGCTGGCAAAAGAGGGCTTCCCGGCGAATAAGCTGGTCTGGGCACTCGGCAACGAGGGGCTGGAACTCTATCTTCCGAAGAGCGACGGAAACTATGTGATGTACATTCGCGTGGTGCTCTCCTATGAGAGTTTTCCGGACCTTTTCACGGACCGGGTGAAAGCGCGTCCCGCACAGTACGCGGCGGTTCTTGTCCCGAATCAGCAGGCCTATATCGACGGCAAACGGATTCATGTCAGCGCGCCGAGCGGACAAAGCGGCAGTTTTACCGTCGAAGTTGACAACAAGGAGCACACATTCAAAAAATCGGAGGAGTCGGGCGACCTTCTGAGCCTTGTCTTCGTGAAGACGACAGAGGGTGATTTCCTCTACTGCGAATTCGTCGGGGATATCGCCGATGACTCGCAGCTTGTCGAAGTAAACCTGGCAGACATGAGCGAAACCACAGAGCTCGGCACCCCGGACCTCTGCACAGGTTTTGACCTGCAGCGGGTCACCGATCCGGCGACGCTCTTCCTCAATGCGCGGCTCGATACCTTGAGCACGCTGACCGCGAGCCTGCCGGTCTCCGTGGGACAGGGCGGCAAGCTCGAGGCGCAAGGCAGCTATCAGTACCTCGGTGTCACAGAGCTTCACACGAAGCAGGCGCTTACCTTGTCTCTCGTGAAGAACGGCAAGGAGAGCGGTGAGACCGTAGAGCTCCCGGCGGACACAAAACTCTTCTTCTATGCGGGCGACGGAAAGAGCTATGTGGACTTCCGCCTCGAGGACAACAGAGTGGTCCGCGTGCACATCGCTTCGGATGAAAACGGACCGGACGGTTCGCTCTGGAAAGTAGAGGGCAAGTATTACGACAAGGATGTATTCTCCGGCATGCGCTATGCAGGGTGAGAGATGCAGCGTTCCAAGTTGCTTACAATATTCTGAATTTCCTTTTTTTCACCTCTGTTTTCGCATATACTGACACCGTTATATGCGCAAAGACGGAGGCGGTATGAGAGCTGCGGAGATTCGGGGAGCAAAAGAGCGAAGGCGGGCAGTGAGAAGACTCACTGTCCGCCTTGTGTTGCTCGGGCTCGCCTATGCGCTGTTTATTCAGTGCACGGGCATCGGGATTCCCTGTCTGTTTCGCCTGGTGACAGGGTATCGCTGCCCGGGTTGCGGCATGACGCACGCGGCGATGGCATTGTTGCACGGACAGCCGCGCACAGCCTGGCGGGAAAATCCGCTGAGTCTCACGGTTGTGCCGCTCTTGGTGTTCTACGGCACATATCGCGCCGAGGTCTATATCCGGACTGCGCGCACAGACTTCAAGGGATGGGAAATTCTGTTTCTTGGCGTCCTCTGGGCGGTCGTTCTGCTATTCTGGCTGCTCAGGAACCTGTAGACATCGCTTTGAATGAGGAAAGGGGAGGGAACGATGTATTGTCCGAATTGCGGCACAAAAATTATACCCGGGGCAAAGTTCTGCCCGAACTGCGGGGAGAAGCTGGAGTTTGCGCCGGAGAACACCGCGGGTGAGAGCACGGCTGAGAACAGCAAGGCAACGCAGCAGACAGAGAACACCGCGAGTGAGAGCGCGGCTGAGAGCAGCGAGGCAACGCAGCAGACGGAGAACACCGCGGGTGAGAGCACGGCTGCAAACAGTGAGGCAACGCAGCAGACAGGGAACACCGCGGGTGAGAGTGCGGCTGAGAGCAGCGAGGCAACGCAGCAGACGGAGAGCACCGCTGCGAACGGCGAAGCGGCGCATGAAAAGAGCCGGTTTGAGCGTGATGCCGAAGAAGCTGCGGCGCGTGCCCGGGAAGCTGCGGAAAAGGCCGCCGAGGAGGCGCGCCGCGCAAGCGAGGATACCGCCAAGTATGCAAAAGAAAAAGCGGAACAGGCCGGGCAGGAGGCGAATCGGGCGGCAGACAGCACCGCACGGGCCGCGCGTGAAACCGCTGAGGAAGCGGCGAGACAGGGCGAGGCGCTGAAGCAACATTGGACGCCGGGCAATATGGAGCGCCTTGCGGCGCTGGCACCGCTCGCAGCTTTTGCCGCTGTGGTACTCGGCTACGTACTTTACTTTTTGCGCGGAATTGCCTATTCGGTTTTTGCGAATATTTTGCCGCTTTACGGCGTTGCGTACGGTCTGTCCGGTCTGTTCGGAATTGTCTTTTGGGTAAGCAAATTGCTCTTTTGCCTGCTTTCCCTCGCCGGCGTCGTGGCAAGCGTGCAGATTTACGGCAGGAAGGAGAAGCAGACAACCGGCATGGCTGTGTGCCTCGGTGCCAATGTGCTCGCGTTGATCATCCTGCTGCTTCGCCTGTCCGGCAGGGGAAACCTTTTCTTTACCCTTCTCAGCATTGCGCTGGCTTTCTTTGCGCTCGATGCGCTGTCCCGCGTCTTTTTGCGCGGCACCGGCATCGAATCGGACATTCAGCCGAATGAGGACTTCGCGGCCTTCAAGAGTTTTGCCGAGAATCCGCGGGAGAAGACGGAACAGTTTGCGGCGGAGATGAAGCCTAAAAGAACAGAGACAACAGCTGTGAGCAGGGAGATACCGGATCCGAGCAAGTCCGTGTTTGACGGAAGCGGCCTGGAGTATTTTGTCATCAACCTGTTCGGCGCTTTGCTTTGTATGGTAACCCTCGGTTTAGCGGGTCCCTGGGTTATCTGCTATGCCGTCGGCTGGGAGCGCAGGCACAGTGTTTACAGCGGAAGACGGCTGGTCTTTAACGGCACGGGCATGCAGCTCTTCGGCAAGTGGATTATCTGGTTCCTGCTCACCATTGTGACCTGCGGTCTTTACGGTTTTGTCATGGGGCTTAAGTTGGAACAGTGGATTCTGAGTCACACGGCCTTTGCGGATGAAGTGAGCGATCCGAATAACTCGGATGTGTTCCCGAATTCCCGGTTTGACGGCAATATGTTTGAGTGGATCGGTTATAACCTGGTCACCGCACTGGTAGGGACGCTGACCTGCGGCATCGCGGTTCCGTGGGTGGTTTGCAGCTTTAACAAGTGGTATGCGCCGAATGCCCGCATTTCCGGAAAGCGCCTCCGTTTTGACGGAAGCGGTGCCGAACTCTTCGGTCAGTACATTGTGGTACTCCTGCTGAGCATCGTGACCTGCGGTCTTTACGCACCCTGGGGCTTTGTGAAACTGCGCCGCTGGTACGTGTCCCATGTCAGAATTGCGGATGCAGTCTGAGGGTCAAATATAAGTTGTTAGACGAAAAGGGCGCGGTGAAAACCGCGCTCTTCTGTTCGGAATACAATCTTTTTCGGGCGGTCGTTCGGCAACATGTTCAAAAGATGAGAGCAAGCGAATTGCAAATTGGATAAAAGCAAGTAAGAATTCCGGATTTCTTCGGAGATGGGGCGCGGGAAAACACAAGACTCTTGTGCAGAGTTACCAGTAGGCACAAGCTGTTGTAATGAAATTGTAACTTCTCGTAACAGGAACAACTCTTTTTTTTCGCGCAGACTATGTTATACTTTCCTTAATATTGCGTTACGTCGGACACGACGCGGCGCGTGTACTTGAAAATCGAATTTGTGAAGAATGAATTTTTGAAAGATAGAGAAGAGCGGACGATGAGCGTGAGAGGCGATAAGGGGAGTCACTATTACAGACAGCGGCAGCGGAGACTGCGGGATCGGCAGCGGAGAGTCATAATCGGAGCGGCAGGGGCGGTTCTTGTCGTTTCTCTTTCGATTTTCGGCATTTCCCGCATCGTGCAGGCGGGCAAACGGGATAAGGGCAGGGCGGCGGTTGCGAGTACGGAGAGCAATGAGAAACTGAAGGGCAGCTGCAAAATTAACGATGTTGATATTTCCGGCATGACAAAGGAAGCGGCGAGAAAGGCCGTGCTCGAGAAGTACAAGTGGAATTTACGGGTCTCCGAGAACGCTGCGGCGGAGACCGAAACCGAGAGCGGTGCAGCGGACGGCAGCACTGTCGATAACACGACGGCAGCGGAGAAGGAGACAAGTTCGGCCGCAAAGACATCGACCGCCAAGGACAGCGCGGACGATGCGGACTATGCGGTCGCGGACCTTCTCAAGGGGAAGCTCGAGAAGGTGCTCACGGAGATTTATGACGAGGGCGATAAGAAGGAAGACCATAACTACTTGCTGGACGCCGAGAGCATGGATGCCGAAATTGCTTCCGAGGTGCAGAACATCGCGAAGAAGTGGAACCGGAGCGCCAAGAGTGCGGAGCTCAAGAGTTTTGACAAGACGACCAATACGTTTTCGTACAGCGATTCCACCGAAGGACGCAAGGTGGACGAGATAGCCATGGCGGATGCCATCAAAGCTGCGATGAACAATCAGAATTACGAAGCCGTGCTTCCGCTCAAGGCGGAGATAACGGAACCGGAACTGACGACCGCAGACGCAAAGGACAAATACAAGGTCATCGCAACCTTTACGACGACCGCGACCGACAATGCGGATCGAAACAACAATTTAAAGCTCGCCTGCGAGGCACTGGACGGCAAGATTCTGAAAGTCGGCGACGAGTTTTCGTTTAACCAGACGACGGGCAACCGTACGCTGGAGCGCGGCTACAAGCCTGCCGGTGCCTACCAGATGGGCAAGGTTGTGCTGGAGCCGGGCGGCGGTGTCTGCCAGGTTTCGACCACGCTGTACAACACAGTGGTAAAGGCCGGTATCATGCCGACCGAGCGTCACGCGCACACCTTCGCGCCGACCTATGTGACGCCGGGTGAGGACGCGGCAGTCAGCTACGACGGCTATGCCGGTCCGGACATGAAGTTTATCAATACGACCAAGTACGCGATGGCCATTCGCGCAAAGTTTGACCCGAAGGCAAAGACTGTGACGGTCTCGCTGGTCGGTATTCCGATTCTGGACGACGGCGTCACGATTTCTATGGTCTCGAAGAAACTCGAGGATATGGATAACGGCGGTGTGGAATATGTCGAGGACACGACTCTGAAGCCGGGTGTCGAGAAGAAAATTGCGGACGGCACCATCGGCAGCCGCTGGGTCACGAACATTGTGACCAAGAAAAACGGCGAGGTGACTTCGGACGAGTTCTTCCACAATTCGAGCTACAAGGGACACTCGAAGAAGATTGCGCGAAACACGAGCGGCAAGGTCACGGCGACGCAGGCGGCAGATGCGATGACCATCACCGAGAACACCGAGACGGCGGCAGGGCAGGCGACCGCATCGCCGACCGAGGCGGTGAACCCGGGCAAGGCAGCCGAGAGCGCGGCGAGCAAGGTTGAGCCGAAGAACAGCGAGACGAAGGCAACCGAGACCTCCAAGAGCGCGGAGACGAAGGCACCGGCAGCCGAGACCACGAAGGGACCCGGCGCGAACATCTCGGAGGGACCGACCATGGCACCTTCTACGGAGGAAACCGTGCAGGCGGCACCGCAGAATTAAAAAACGTGTACCCCATAAGATACATGAAACAGGCAGTTGCGCATTGTATTTTGGCGCAGCTGCCTGTTATAATATTGTCAGACGCTATAAAAATTCAGAAACAAGTGTTTCTGAGTTCCAATTTCACTTGGGAGGTATCACATGGCAAGAAAATGGAAAACCATGGATGGTAACCAGGCGGCGGCGCATGCGTCTTATGCGTTCACCGACGTCGCGGCTATCTATCCGATTACGCCTTCTTCTCCGATGGCTGAGCACACGGATGAGTGGGCAACGCAGGGTCTGAAGAACATCTTCGGTCACACGGTTCAGATCACGGAGATGCAGTCTGAGGCAGGTGCGGCAGGTGCCGTTCACGGTTCCCTCGTCGCAGGAGCTCTGACCACGACCTACACCGCATCGCAGGGTCTGCTTCTCATGATCCCGAACCTCTACAAGATTGCAGGTGAGATGCTCCCGGGCGTGTTCAATGTTTCCGCGCGTGCCATTGCAACCCATGCACTCAGCATTTTCGGCGATCACTCGGACATCTACGCATGTCGTCAGAC